>OCRJ01000034.1_pt1 | contig 42465 bp, 42 predicted proteins | sample 1502901 | NCBI WGS metagenome assembly OCRJ01 (sample SAMN00990124, study PRJEB22392) | human gut metagenome | reverse complement strand
AGGACCGCAGGAGCCTCGGGCTTGACGGTGTCGGAAATGACGAGTGCTGCCGTGGCCCGGCCATCGATCGCGACGAGGACGGTGGAACGACCAGTACTGGCGGCCTGATCGACGGCGTCGGTGAGTTCGCCGGGAATGGTGATGCCGGCCTCGGTGAGGAAGACGGGATTGCCGACCATGACGTCGTGCCCGTCGACCTCGCCCGCAGAGCCGCGACCGGCGACGGTGAGCGGGCTGGGGCACTCCGGAATCGTGCCCTCGACAGCGGCGACGATGGCCGTGGCCACCGGGTGGGTGGAGTGCTGATCCAGGGCGGCGGCGTAGCGGTGGGCTCGGTCGATGTCCTCTCCGTCGGCGGCGATCCGTTCGGTCAGGGTCATGTCGCCGGTGGTGACGGTACCGGTCTTGTCGAGGACGACGGTGTCGATGCGTCCTGACGCCTCCAGCGCTTCCGGGCCCTTGATGAGGATTCCCAGTTGACCGCCGCGTCCCACCCCGACCATGAGCGCGGTGGGGGTGGCCAGACCCAGGGCGCAGGGACAGGCGATGACGAGCACGGAGAGAGCCGCTGACAAGGCATGACGGATGCCTGCCCCGGCGATCCACCACCCGAAGAAGGTGAGGACGACCACGGCTAGCACGGCCGGCACGAAGATCTCGACGACCTTGTCGACCAGACGCTGGACGTTGGCTTTGCGGGCCTGGGCCTCCTCGGCCATGACCGCCATCTGGGCGAGTTGACTGTGGGCTCCCACGCCGGTGGCTCGCGCCACGATGCGTCCGGTGAGGTTCATCGTTCCGCCCAGAACCGTCGATCCGACGGTGGTGTCGACCGGCATCGGCTCGCCAGTCATCATCGAGGTGTCAACACTCGACGACCCTTCGACGATCTCCCCGTCGGCGGCGAGGGTTTCACCAGCCAAGGTGACGAAGAGGTCACTCTTGTGCAACTTCTCGATGGGCACGAGGGTCTCGACCCCGTCGCGCAGCACGCGCGCATTCCTGGCCGCCAACTGGCCCAGGGCCGTCAGCACCGAGCGAGCCGACCTCTTGGCCCGGGCTTCGAAATAGCGCCCGGCCAGCAGGAAACAGGTCACCCCGGCAGCGACGTCGAGGTAGAGGGTGTCGGCGCCAGCAGGGGTGATGCCGTAGCCCAGCCAGTACCCCTCCTCGTCCTGGGCGCCGATGAGGATGGAGACGAAGGACCATCCGAAGGAGGACAACACGCCCAGTGAGACCAGGGTGTCCATGGAGGTCATGCCATGGCGCAGGTTTGACCATGTCGCCTTGTGAAAGGGCCACGCCGACCAGAACACCACTGGCAGGGAGAGCACGACGAGCAGCCAGTCCCAGGCGGGGAAGCGCAGCTGTGGCTCGAGGGCCAGTACCAACCCGATGTCCATGAGGGGCAACGTCAGCAGGACGGCGACGATGAGACGGCGTCGCAGCATCGTGATGCGTCGCTCTGCCTCAACGGCCAGATCGACGTCAGACAGCGGAGCGGCGGTGTAGCCGACATCCTTGACGGCCGCGATGGCGTCCTCGACGTCGATACCAGTGACCGTCGCTCGCTCGGAGGCGAAGTTGACGCTTGCATGCACGCCGTCAATACGGGCCAGGCGCTTCTCGATGGTGTTGGCGCACGCCGCGCAGGTCATCCCGCTGATCTGGAGCTGGACCGGGGAATGGAGGACCGGCTCGTCGTCATCCTGCTCATCGGTTGTCACCGCGGTCATGACCGGTTCTCCGGGTCCTGCGGCTTGATCTCCTGGCCAGCCATCCGAGCCAACATGTCATTGTAGGCGGCGAGGGACTCGTCGAGGCTGGCATCCTCGGAGGCGTCGACCCGGCGCTGGTCCCGCCGATCGGAGACGAACCACTGCACGCACAGGGCGATGAGCACCAGGGCCATCGGAATCTCGCCGGTTGCCCAGGTGATCTGGCCGCCGAGGTTCTGGTCGTCGCGCAGGTTGGTCACCCACGGGATCGACAGGGCCTGATAGAAGTCCTTGCCAATGATCTGGTGGGCATTCATCGTGATGACGGCGAAGAAGGAGTGGAAGGGCATCGCAGTGATGACGAAGCCCAGCCGACCGATGTGAGGCAGGGAGGCGGGCAGGTCGTCCAGGCCGATGACGTACTCGAAGAGCATGAACCCGGCCATCAGGAAGTGCAGCAACATCCACTGGTGTCCCCAGTGGTAGCGCATCAGGTAGCCAAAGATCGGGGTGAAGTACACCACGTAGAAGCTGGCGATGAAGACAATCCATGCTGCGAATGGGCCGAATAGGATCTTGGTGGGACGCCATTCCAGAGCGGCCACGAGGCAGTCGTGGGGGCCGTTGAGGCCGTCGTCGATGCCATCGCCGGTACGGAAGACCTCCCTCATGAGAGTTACCGGCGCTCCCAGGACCAGCAAGGCGGGAATCAGCATGTTGAAGGTCATGTGGACCAACATGTGCCAGCTGAACTGCATCGAGGAGTACTCCCACAGGCCAACGCTGGCCAGGTAGATCACGACGACCCATGCCCCGATCCAGGACCCGATGCGAGCGCCGGACCATTTTTCGCCGCGGCGCTTGATGATGCTCACCGCGAAGAGGTATCCCGCGATTCCCAGGATCGACAGGGTCCAGAAACCGATGTTGGGACGGCCCGGGGCCAGCAGGACACCAGTGCTGGGCGCCGGTGGCAGTTCGTAACCGAGGTAGTTGACGGCGGGGGTCTGCCCGATGAGGTAGCGCGGGGGCACCAGCTGGCTGCTGGCTCCCAGGACGGTCAGGACGATGGTGACCATCCCGAGACGAAGCCACCCACGTACCCGAGATTGAGGCAACCAGCTGAGGATCACCCAGACCGTTGATGCGATCAACAGGACGACCCGGGCCACCCCCCATCGGTCCGACAGCCAGGAATGCCTGGCCTGACCCTGCCAGGTGACGACGATTCCGCCGGCAAGGGTGATGATGGCCCCGACGCGTTCCAGCCAGGACAACCGACAGGTGACAGCGGAATCAGGCCCATCGAGGACCTCGACGAGAACGCACGCCGCTGCAATCGTCATACCGATGGCGGCAAGAGCCCCGGAGTCGGTGGCGAAGTCGTGGTTGAGACCCACCGAGATGGCTCCGGTCACCGGTATTGGCAGGGCAGCTAGAACCGTCACCAACGTCGCCATGACGAGGCCACCAAGATGCGTGGCGAGCAGGGCGAGTAGCGCCACCACCAGGCCCAGCACGGCGACGACGAGCCAGGCCGTCACAGAGGGGGTCGAGGTGATGTAGGTCGGCAGGTCGACGATGGTCTGTTCGAAGGTCAGACCGGCGGAGTCGGCGGACTCCAGCGGGATCATGAGCAGGGCCAGCAACGCCCACATCTGGGCTGCCAGCCAGGCCCGGCGCCCGCGGGTATGGGTGGGATCGACGACATCCCGGTGGGGAGAGCAGAGGGTGGCGCGAATGAGTTCGGCCAGGGTCCACACCAGAGCTGTCCAGAACAGGGTCCCGACGACGGCATGGAGGACGCTGGTGAGGACGTCCGGATTTTCCCTACCCAGCAGACGAGGCTCCAGGGTCCGGAGCCGACCGGTCACGGCGGCGATGACGGTCATGACGACACCCGTGACCGCCAGCAGCGGTCCAGTGGCGCGGGCACGGGTGGGATGCGTCACCAACATCTCCTTTGGGGTGGGGTAGGGGGAACTGTAGCCGGGATGGCGGACAGACTCACGACATCGGGTGGAGGAACGCCGGGTGCCCCCGACGCGGGATGTCCGGGCTCATCTCGTAGGGCTGAAAGGACATCATCTCGGTGAGGATGGGCTCGAGCCTGTCCGCCACCTCCAGCATGGACGGCACCTCGGCGTCGGGGCCATGCAGGCGTCGCAGCTCGCGTCCCATGCTGGTGACGTCAGCATCGGAGATACCACAGGGGATGATGTTGTCGAACCCTGCGGTGTCGGGGTCGATGTTGAGGGCGAATCCGTGCATCGCCGTCTGACGAGAGACCCGGATACCGATGGCGCAGACCTTGCGCTCCGGTCCGACGCCGTCGGAGGGGAACCAGACTCCGGTGCGTCCGGGGACGCGACCGGCCTTCAACCCGTACTCGGCGACGAGGCGGATGACCGATTCCTCGACGCGACGCACGTAGTCCACGACACCGATGCCGCGCTGCAGGAAGACGATGGGGTATCCGACCAGCTGTCCCGGACCGTGCCAGGTGATCTCACCGCCACGATCTACCGGGACGACAGGGGTGCCATCGAAGGGGTAGGCCTCCGGACGGGTCCGTCGCCCGGCGGTGTAGACGGGGTCGTGCTCGACGTAGATGACCGTGCTGGGACGCTGATGGCTGGAGACCTCGGCGTGGACCTCACGCTGGTGGGCCCAGCACTCGTTGTACTCGGTGCGTACCGGGGGGTTGTCCGCGATGCCCAGATATTCGAATTCCAAGCCAGCGGGATGGTCCACCCATCCCTTCGGGGCCACCCCGGCAACGACCTGGGGTGTGGTGGGCCGTGGGGTCGCCTGGGCGTCGTCGCGATCGCAGGAGTGATTCTGGGCGTCTGTCACGCTGACCCATGGTAGTCCGGACACGCGACGGGGTCCGGTGTGGAATTCCACACCGGACCCCGTCATGAGGTTCGAATCAGAACTCTCCGGCGAAGTCACCCTCCTCCAGACGGGCCTTGATGCCCGACAGGAAGCGGGCCGCCACGGCACCGTCGATGAGGCGGTGATCGTAGGACAGCGACAGGTACATCATGTCGCGAATGGCGATGGTGTCCTCACCGAACTCGTTGGTGACGACGACCGGGCGCTTCACCAGGGCACCGGTGCCGAGGATGGCAACCTCGGGCTGATTGACGATCGGGGTGTCGAAGAGAGCACCGGCCGAACCGTAGTTGGTGATGGTGAAGGTGCCACCGGCCAGCTCATCGGGAGTGACCTTGTTGTCACGGGTGCGAGCAGCGAGGTCGCCGATCTGGTGAGCCAGTCCAGCGATGTTGAGGTCGCCGGCGTTCTTGATGACCGGAACCAGCAGGCCACGCGGGGTGTCGACGGCGATGCCGATGTTCTCGGAGGCGCCGTAGGTGATCGTCCCGGCCTCGGTGTCAATGTTCGCGTTGAACTTCGGGTTGGCCTTGAGAGCCTCGACGACAGCCTTGGTGATGAACGGCAGGTAGGACAGGCCGCCTCCCTCGCGAGCCTTGAAGGCGGCCTTCTCGGCCTTGCGGATACGGGAGATGGCGGTCATGTCCACCTCGACGGTGGCAGTGAGCTGGGCGGACACCTGCAGGGACTCCACCATGCGGGAGGCGATGACCTTGCCCTTGCGAGCCGAACCAGCGGGCTTCGGGGAGGCCGGAGCCGGAGTGGCGGAGGGAGCCGGAGCGGGGGCCGGGGCCTCCTCGGACTTGGCAGCGGCCAGCACGTCCTGCTTGCGGATGCGACCACCGACACCGGTTCCGGTGATGGTGGACAGGTCTACGTTGTTCTCCTTGGCCAGCTTGCGGACCAGCGGGGTGACATAGACGTCGGAGGACGGGTTGGTGGCGCGCGGGGAGCCGACTCGGCGGTGGAGGGGTCGCCGATGATGGCCAGCACGGCGCCGACCTCGGCGTCTTCGTCCTCGGGGACCTTGATCTCGAGCAGGGTGCCGGAGGCGGGGGAGGGGACCTCGGTGTCTACCTTGTCGGTGGACACCTCGAGTAGGGGCTCGTCAGCCTCGACGGTGTCTCCGACGGCCTTGAGCCAGCGGGACACGGTGCCTTCGGTGACGGACTCGCCCAGGGCGGGAAGAGTGACTTCGGTCGACATGTGTTGGAGCTCCTTTGCAAGCCGCGACGGATTCGTTGCAAGCCTAGCCGGACTATGGGCAAATGTGCAGTTGGTCCCATTTCTGAAGTCAGAAAAATCTCATCCGAACGTGGCGGAGGGCAGGGCCTGTGGACCCTGCCCTCCCGACGATCGAGTTGATCAGTCAGCCAGATTGGCGGCGAGCTGCACCAAGGTGCGCACCCCGAATCCGGTTCCCTGGATCGGGGTGTAGTCGTGCGGTGTGGCGTTGTTGTAGGCCGGGCCGGCGATGTCGAGATGGGCCCAGTCGATTCCAGGGGCCACGAAGCTTTGCAGGAAGGCGGCGGCGAGCATCGCGCCACCTTCGCGACCACCGGAGGACTTGACGTCGGCGACGTCAGAGTGCAGGTGCTCGCGGACCTCGTCCGTGATGGGAAGTTCCCAGAAGTCCTCGCCGGCGGCCTCGGAGGCGTCCAGCAGGGTGTCGGCAGCCTGTGCTCCGGAGGTCATGACTCCGGCAGTGTGGTTGCCGAGGGCGACCATGCAGGCGCCGGTGAGGGTGGAGATGTCGACGAGGTAGTCCGGTTCGTCCTCACAGGCACGAGCCAGGCCGTCAGCCATGACGATGCGGCCCTCGGCGTCGGAGTTGCCGTTCTCGACGGTCTTGCCGCCATACATGGTGACGACGTCGGAAGGGCGCCATGCCGATCCGGACGGCATGTTCTCAGCCATGCAGCCGTAGGCGATGACGCGGACGTTGAGGCCCAGACGCGCGACCGCGCCCACGGTGGCGAGCACCGCAGCAGCACCGCCCATGTCGCACTTCATGGTGTACATGCCGGCAGCAGTCTTGATGTCGAGGCCGCCGGAGTCGAAGGTGATGCCCTTGCCCACCAGGGCCAGGGTGGTGGTGGCACCTTCCGGGGCGTACTCGACGCGGACCAGACGCGGGGAACGGGCCGAGCCGCCGCCGACGGCCAGGATGCCCCCGAATCCGCCACGGACGAGAGCCTTCTCGTCGAGAACCTCGACGTTGACGTCCTTGAGGTCCTTGCACCACGACTGCACTGAGGCGGCGAAGGTCTTCGGGTAGAGCAGGTTGGCCGGGGCATCCACCCAGTCACGAGCGGTATAGACGGCATCGGCGAGGATCCGGGCCTTGTCGAGCTCGGGCTTGGCGCCACGAGCATTGGAGACGATGGTCACGGTGGAGACCTCGGGGACATCCGGGTTCGCGGTGACGACAGGCACCTTGTAGCAACCGAGCAGGGCCCCCTCGGCAGCGATACGAACCTGCTCAGCCGAGCCGGTTCCCATGTCGACGGCGACCTTGAGGCTGGTTCCGTGCGACAGGGCCGCGGCGGCACGGGCGCCGGCACCGGCAGCCTTGCGTAGGGCCTCACCGTCAAATCCTTCAGCTCCGCAGCCGACCAGAACGAGGTTGTTCCCGGACCAGGGCAGCACCGCGGTGGACCCAAGCTTCGTCGAGCCGCCAGCGCGAATGGCAACCTCGGCCAGTGAAGCGCCGAAGGTCTCCTCGGCCTCCTTCACGGCTCGCGGTGCAAGTCCCTGGACGACGGGGCCCTGGGAGCCCTCGACCAGGCCGGCAATCACGACGTCGGCGCCGTTGGCATTGCGGGAGACCTTGAGATCGGGACGCGGACGGATGGGTAGCTCGGTGCTCTTGGCCACGAGGATTCCTCTCATTCGGGGGGTCGGTTCAGGATGGGCCCGGTCAGACTCGGGCCGACGCCTCGTCTGAAGCCTAGTCGAGGTGCGTCGAGCGCGGGACGGTGCGGTACGAATGACGCGCCGTTATGGTGTGCTCGTGAACTCAACCACCCCGGCCAGCCAGGACACGGCGCCTTCTCGTCGTGCCAGCCATTCCACGTTGCGGATGGCCTTGGACATCGTCACCGTCATGGCCGGAATTGCCCTGCTCGTGTGGGGCATCGTCGTGATGGCCTCGCCGACGATCTCGTGCCGTGGCGTCGAGATGCATCCGGGAGACACCTGCCACAAGGCCACCTACACCGCCACCCGCACGGACACGGTGCAGACATACGAGCAACGACGTCAGTCCATTGCCCAGTCTCGCCCCACGGTCACAGGTCTTGGGGTTGCAGTAACGGTTTTCGGGGTCGTGATGAGCTGGCAGACCGTCAAGGTCCGCCGCCAGGATCACTCCTCGGACAGCCCCATCGGGCCGTAAACGACATCCTCGTCCTGCATGAGAGTGACCTCGTCGACACCGGCATCCTGCAGCTCGGGCCAGGTCTCGGAGAGCCATGCCTCGGCTTCCTCCTGAGATTCGAACTGCTGGCCAGCGCCAATTTCGCCGAGGTGCTCAGCTCCCTTGACGGTGACGCGAGACTGTTTGAAAACCCACGAGTAACTCATACCTACAAGACAACCACGTCCGTGCCACGGAAGGGATACGGACGTGGCAACGACGCAGAGTTTGGTCTGGAGATCAGTGTCAGTCGATCTTCTCACCACGCTCGATGCGCGGTTCCGGGTTGCGCCACCGGCGCACGGTCATCGCCCGGTTGTTGAGATAGGCCCACAGACCGCGCAGAGGAGCGTTGGGGTAGCGGGCACGGATGCCCTTCTTGACCCCGTGCCACAGTCGCCAGGAGTCGACCAGCCACAACAGCATGACCATCAGCATGCCCAAGGACATGGCGTTGATGGCGCCGACCGCGGTGGGGGCGATGAAGAGCATGGCCAACCAGATCACCATGACGGCCAGGAAGATCGGCATGATGAACTCGCTGAACGTCCAGCGCGAGTCGACGTAATCGCGGATGTAACCGCGCTCGGGTCGTCGTTCGGCAGCCTCCATGGCGGCGGCCTGACGCTCTCGCTTGGCCAGACGCTCGCGCTTTCGGGCTTCCTTCTTGCTCAGGGTCGGGTTGAGGCGCTCACGGCGGGCAGCCTCGGCCTTGGCGCGGGTCGGGGTCGGACCCTTCTTCGCGATGTGGCGAGGCTTGGGCTGTGCCGCGGGTGTTGCCTGTGCAGCTGCGCGGTGTTCCTTGGCAGCGCCGTTGCTCTTGTCAGCGTGACGCCTCTTCTCGGGCTGCTTCTCCTGCTTGGTGTTCGCCGCATCAGAGGTGGGCCTTGGGGCAGCGGTGGCCGAGGACGGGGAGGACTCGGTGCTGGACACCGGCTCTGCCGTGACGGTCTCGTCCGTCGATTCGGCTTTCTTGCTGTCTCCCTGCTCGTAGGGGCGGAACAGTCCCACGATCCATCCTCTTTTGTGTCGTACTCGTGCCCACGGTGACCAGTTCCAGCCGGGGCGACCCTGTCTGGGCTGAGAAGATTGTACGGGTATTGCTCTGGGTTGTTGTTGCGCGGTCCCGTACTCTGATGGTCAGGCAACCGCAATGCTGACGACTTCCCGGAGTCATCAAGCACCGAAGGGGAAGGATACGACTCCACCTATGGCTGGCATATTTGCACGACTTTCGACGGTTTTCCGTTCCAAGGCGAACAAGGCCCTCGACAAGGTTGAGGACCCACGCGAGACCCTCGACTACTCCTACCAGCGTCAGCTCGACATGTTGCAAAAGGTGCGTAGGGGCGTTGCCGACGTCGCCACGAGCCGCAAGCGAGTCGAGCTGCAGATGAACCAGCTGCAGGCGGACGTCGACAAGATGCAGAATGCGGCTGCTCGCGCCCTCGAGCAGGGCCGCGAGGATCTGGCTCGTGAGGCCCTGACCCGCAAAGCCACCCTGCAGGCCCAGCTCAACGACCTGCAGACTCAGCACGCCACCTTGCAGGCTGAGGAGGAGAAGCTCATCCGCGGTTCCCAGCGTCTCCAGGCTCGTGTGGATGCCTTCCGCACGAGGAAGGAGACCATCAAGGCCACCTACTCGGCGGCTGAGGCTCAGACTCGTATCAATGAGGCCTTCACCGGTCTGAACGAGGAGATGGGCGACATCGGCATGGCGATCACGCGTGCCGAGGACAAGACCATGGAGCTTCAGGCCCGTGCAGGAGCCGTTGACGAACTCATGGTCAGTGGAGCCATCGAGGATCCCACCCGTAGCTATGGCGACGACATCACTCGCGAGCTCGACAACCTTGCCAGTGACCATTCCATCGATGCCGAGCTGTCGGCCCTCAAGGCACAGCTGGATACCGGCCACGACAATTCCACTCCGGAGCTTGAGTCCGGTTCCGGCACGGGGATGAACCCGGAAACCGGATCGCGTGCTGTGCGACGTCAGGAGGGCCAGTCATGATCATTCGTATCGTTGGTGAGGGCCAGTGGCAGGTGCCCGACACCGAGATGAACCATCTCAACCGTATTGATTCCCGCGTCGAGCACGCCATCGAGACCACCTCGCAGAGTGAGCTCACCGAGGCTCTCTCTGAGCTGGTGACGACCGTCCGCACGATAGGTACCCCGATTGCCGACGACAACATTGTCGACTCGGACCTCATCGTTCCCGACGTCTCGGCGACGATCGAGGAGGTCTCGGTCTGGCTCTCGGAAAACCCTGCCGGAGACGGTCTCATTCCCGGCTGACAGAGGTGAAGCACCCCTGTTCCGCTGCGCGCTTAATCGGCACAGTTCGATGTCGACGGGGCGCTGCGGATACAGTGGACGATGCGACGGGACGACATACCCGCCCGATCCACCAGGATCGAACGCCCGGGTCATCCCCCGGGACCGTCCATCACACGTTCTTGGAGTCCACATGACCGACACCGTCAACGCCCCCACCACCGATGGAATCGTCCTCACCGATGCCGCTGCGGCCAAGGTGAAGTCCCTGCTCGATCAGGAGGGACGCGACGACCTCGCCCTGCGTTTGGCCGTGCAACCCGGCGGTTGCTCGGGTCTGCGTTACCAGCTCTTCTTCGACGAGCGCCACCTCGACGGTGACGTCGTCAAGACCTACGGCGGGGTCAATGTGGTGACCGACCGAATGAGCGCTCCCTACCTCGCCGGTGCCACGATCGACTTCATGGACACCATCGAGAAGCAGGGGTTCACCATCGACAACCCCAACGCGACCAGCACTTGCGCTTGTGGGGATTCCTTCCACTGAGCCGATTCTGACTACCGGGATCACTTCCCCGACAGACCTTCTGGGGTCATTGAGGCGTTTCGTCAGTCCTGCTGGGCGGACGGAGCGCCTTATTTTCGCTATTGTTCGGTGTGACAGACACAACAGTCACCTGTCCCCACCGTCGGGTCGGGGCCGGGCTTGCAATGGGGAAGGGTGAGCCGTGGGACGCAGAGTCAGCTGGCGACACGACCTTGACCGGGACGTGCCCCGAAGTGGCAGCGGTGTTGCCGGGAAGGTCGGTGGTGCCTGTGCCGCAATGATTGCGGTACTGGCACTGAGCGGCTGTGGTGACACCGGACCCGGACGTGCAGCTCGTCTCGGTCTCGTCGATCCGGCGTCCGACCGTGCCGTGCACATGGGAAACATGTGGATTGGTGCATGGGTTTCGGCGCTCGTCATCGGTGTGTTCGTGTGGGGCCTCATCGGATACGCAGCCTTCAAGTTCCGTCGTAAGGACGGAGATCCGGTGATTCCACGGCAGTCGCGGTACCACCTTCCGCTTGAGGTGCTGTACACCATCGTTCCGTTCCTCGTCATCGGCGTGCTGTTCTTCTACACCGTCCGTACCGAGAACAAGGTGCTCGAGAAGAATCCCGAGCCTCAGCATGTCGTCAACGTCGTCGGACAGAAGTGGTCCTGGACGTTCAACTACATGGAACAGAAGAACCCGGATGTCGGCGGTGCCGTCACCCATGAGGTGGGCACCATCGAGAAGATCCCGGATCTCTACCTTCCCGTGAACGAGTCGGTGCGCTTCCACCTCAATTCCGCCGATGTCATCCACTCCTTCTGGGTGCCGGCCTTCTACTTCAAGATGGACGTCATCCCAGGTCATCCCAACCAGTTCGACCTCACCCCGACGAAGATCGGCGTTTACGACGGCAAGTGCGCCGAGTTGTGTGGTACCTACCACGCCAACATGATCTTCAAGGTGCATGTGGTGTCGGTCGAGGAGTACAACAAGCACCTCCGGCAGCTCAAGGCTCAGGGCGACATCGGTGAGATCAAGCCTCCGAATTCCGTCGCCGCCCTCACCACCGCCGAATCGAAGGAGGGGGAGAAGAAGTGACCAGCGCATCTATCGCCCAGCGAACCGCGGTGCGTCCTGCGGTGACACGCGAGGAGCGTCGCAAGACGAGCTTCGGCGCTCTCGTCTGGGATTACATGACGACCACCGACCACAAGAAGATCGGACGGCTGTACTTCGGCACGTCGCTGTTCTTCTTCGCCTTTGGTGGCATTCTCGCCCTGCTCATCCGAGCCGAGCTGGCCTATCCCGGCATGCAGTTCATGCACCAGGAGACTTTCAACCAGCTCTTCACGATGCACGGCACGATCATGCTGTTGATGTTCGCCACCCCGCTGTTCTCCGGGTTTGCGAACTTCTTCATGCCTCTCCAGATCGGTGCCCCCGACGTCGCCTTCCCCCGTATCAACCAGTTCGCGTACTGGCTGTACCTCTTCGGCTCGTTGATGGCCTGTGGCGGCTTCCTCACCCCTGGTGGCGCTGCCAGCTTCGGTTGGTTCGCCTACGCCCCGCTCTCGGACGCCATCAACTCCCCGGGAGTCGGTGGTGATCTGTGGGTCATGGGTCTGTACCTGCTGGGTCTGTCGTCCATCCTCGGTGCCGTCAACTTCGTGACGACGATCATCCTCATGCGTACTCCGGGTATGACGATGTTCCGGATGCCGATCTTCTCCTGGAACATCCTCATCACCTCGATCATGGTCTTGGTCGTCTTCCCGGTGCTGTCCGCCGGTCTGCTCGTCCTCGAGGCTGACCGAGCTCTGGGAGCCCACATCTTCGATGCTGCGAATGGCGGACCGATCCTGTGGCAGCACCTCTTCTGGTTCTTCGGACACCCTGAGGTTTACGTCATCGCCCTGCCGTTTTTCGGCATCATCACCGAGGTCCTCCCGGTCTTCAGTCGCAAGCCGGTTTTCGGTTATGTCGGTCTGGTGTTCGCCACCCTGGCCATCGGCGGTCTGTCGGTGTCTGTGTGGGCCCACCACATGTTCGTGACCGGTGCGGTCTCTCTGCCATTCTTCTCCTTCATGACCTTCACCATTGCCGTTCCGACGGGCGTGAAGTTCTTCAACTGGATTGGCACGATGTGGGGCGGGTCGTTGAGTTTCGACACACCGATGCTCTTCGCCATCGGCTTCCTGACGACCTTCCTCTTCGGTGGTCTGACCGGCGTCATGCTCGCCAGCCCGCCGATGGACTTCAACGTCTCAGACACCTACTTCGTGGTGGCCCACTTCCACTACGTGCTGTTCGGCACCGTGGTGTTCGCGATGTTCGCCGGCTTCTACTACTGGTGGCCGAAGATCACCGGGCACATGCTCAACGAGACCTGGGGCAAGATTCACTTCTGGACCCTCTTCGTCGGATTCCACACCACCTTCCTCGTCCAGCACTGGCTCGGTGTCGAGGGTATGCAGCGTCGTATCGCTGACTATGGCTCCTGGGAGGGATTCACCCTCTTGAACCAGGTGTCGACCTTCGGCGCCTTCCTGCTGGCCATCTCGATGCTGCCATTCGCCTGGAACGTCTGGATCACCCGTCATGACCCGAACATCGAGGTCGATGATCCGTGGGGTTGGGGCCGTACCCTCGAGTGGGCCACCTCGTGTCCGCCGCCTGCCCACAACTTCACCAAGATGATTCGCGTTCGTTCCACTTCCCCGGCCTTTGACATCAACCATCCGGAGGCCGCCCTGGCTCCCGAGACCGAGGAAGCTAACCCGCGTGAACTCGTCCACTCCGGCAAGGAGGATGCCTGATGAAACCGGAACGTTGGGTCTTTGGCGGACTTGGTCTGTTCTACCTCGTCGTCACCCCGGTCTACTGGTTCACCGCCCATGAGGTCGCCGGCACCTGGGTGCTGGGGCTGTCGGGGGCCATGGCCCTGATGGTGTTCTTCTACGTCCAGGTCGTCGCCAAGAAGATCAATCCGCGTCCTTCCGACGAGAAGGATGCTGAGGTGATCGACGGGGCTGGACCAGTGGGATTCTTCCCGCCGCAGAGCATCTGGCCCTTCTGGTGTGCTCTCGTCGTGGCAATCATGTGCCTCGGTCCGGTCTTCGGGTGGTGGATCTCGCTGCTCGGTCTGGGCATCGGAATCTGGGCTGCTTCGGGTTGGGCATTCGAGTACTACCGCGGGGACTACCAGCACTGACCGCGTCTCACCGACAATGTGAAGGCCGGGACCGTCATGATGACGGTCCCGGCCTTTTTCGTCGGAGGATACTGCTGGCGGTCCTGGCTCAGATGGCCTCTGCAATGGGCCGAGAACCGTTACGGAAGCGAATGAACCGGCCAACCGTGGTCTCGTTGTCCAGACAGGCCAGAGCCGCCTGAGCGACGGCCTCACGGGACACGGTGGCGTCCTTGTAGTCCTCGCCCTCCTCCAACACATGGATGCCGGTGGCGGGATCGTGGCTGAGGGTCACCGGGCCGAGGATGGTCCATTGAACCGTCGAGCGCATGGTGTGGCGGTCGGCATCGGCCTTTGCGTCGGCATAGGGGAAGAAGTCGTTGTCGGAGGGGACACCGTGGTCGGGGCTGTTGTCGGAGGGGACACCGTGGTCGGGGCTGCCGCACCACGAGATGAGCACGAACCGCGGTCCGTGGGAGGAACGCGCAATGGCGTCGACGAGGTGCTTGCAGGCATCGCGGTCGACGGCGTAGGTGTCCTCGGGGCTGCCCTTGCCACCTGCTCCGGCCGACCACACCACAGCGTCGTGACTGTTGACGAGGTCGTCCCACTGAGAAGGGCGCAGACAGGTGACATCAGCGACGATGGGATTCCCGCCGCACCTGACGACGTCAGCAGCTTGGTCTTCACGCCGAATGACGGAATCGACGTGACGACCCTTCGAACTGGCGTGCTGGGCGAAGTGCCTGGCGACGTGTCCATGGCCACCAATGATGAGGATTCGATCTGCTGTCATGCCTCTCACCCTAGAACTGACAAGGTCGGGCCAGGGCGAGCGACGGTGACAGTTCGCCAGCAGCTCAGGTCCAGCTGCGCTGCAGGGGACGTCCCTCCTCATATCCCGAGGGGGACTGCACGCCGATGACGGCCTTCTCGTGGAACTCCTCGAGGTTGGCCGCGCCGGCGTAGGTGCAGGAGGATCGCACTCCGGAGGTGATGAAGTCGACGAGGTCCTCAACTCCAGGACGCTGGGGATCCAGGTACATCTTCGACTGGGAGATCCCTTCCTCGAACAGGGCAGCGCGGGCCCTCTCGAAGGCGCTGCGCTGGCGGGTGCGGTGACGAACTGCACGGGCCGAGGCCATCCCGAAGGACTCCTTGTACAGGCGGCCATCGTGATCGACGAGCATGGCTCCGGTGGACTCGTGGGTGCCGGCGAACCACGAGCCGATCATGACCGATCCGGCTCCGGCCGCCAGGGCGAGGGCGACGTCACGGGGGTGACGGATGCCTCCATCAGCCCAGATGGCCCCGTCGGCCTCGGCGGCTGCCTCAGCGCACTCCAGCACCGCCGAGAACTGGGGGCGCCCGACGCCGGTCTGCATACGGGTGGTGCACATGGCGCCCGGTCCAACACCGACCTTGATGATGTCCGCTCCGGCCTCCAGCAGGTCCAGGGTGCCGCGCCGGGTGACGATGTTGCCAGCCACGATAGGGATACGGCGTCCGGTTTTCTCTTGGAAGGCAGTGCGAACCTTGTCCGCCACGCCAATGGCCCGGATCATGGGGTCCTGGTGGCCGTGAGCGGTGTCCATGACGAGGACGTCGGAACCGGAGTCCAGAGCGCTACGAGCGCGACCGGCGACGTCGCCGTTGATGCCGATGGCAGTGCCGATCATGAGGCGACCGTCAGGATCGACGGCAGGGCGGTAGATCTCGGTGCGCAGCGCGCCACGGGACGTCATGATGCCGACGAGGACGCCGGTCTCGTCGACGGCCACAGCGACCTTCTGGTGACGCTCTGCGAGGGCCTGGAAGACGTCGTCCGGGCTGGCGTCAGGGCCGACCAAGGTGAGGTCGGTGGTCATGACCTCATGGCACTGGGCGAAGCGGTCGACGCCCTCCGCCTCGGCAGGGGAGACCAGTCCGACCGGGCGATGGTCCTCGATGACGAGGACGACGCCATGGGCGCGCTTGTTGAGCAGATTCATGGCCTCGCCGACGGTCGTCGTGGGATTGACGGTGACCGGGGTGTCGAAGCGGGTGTGGGCACCCTTGACCCGACGTATGGACCTCGCGACGAAGTCAGCGGGGATGTCCTGGGGCAGGATGGCGATGCCGCCGCGGCGGGCGATCGTCTCGGCCATCCGTCGTCCGGAGATTGCGGTCATGTTGGCCACAGCGAGGGGTAGGGGAGTGCCCAGCCCGTCGGTCGACGTCAGATCGACATTCATCCGAGACCCGACCGAGGAACGGTTCGGGGCCATGAAGACGTCGTTGTACGTCAGGTCGTAGTTCGGCTGCTCGTTGAGAAAACGCACGTTCCCATTCTCCCACGTCGTCATTCTCCAGTCATGTCCTGACGGGTCGCGGCACACTGGTGTCATGAGCTCGATCGTCGATGACGTATTGGCCGCGGTGGAAGCCCTGCCGCCGAGAACGGTGGTGTCCTACTCTGACCTTGCCGAGCTCGTCGGAACCTCCCCACGGCGGGTCGGCACGATCATGGCCGGTCACGGTCATGAGGTGGAGTGGTGGCGAGTCACCAATGTGCGTGGGACCCTGCCCGACCACCTCATGGAAGAGGCTCGCCGTCACTGGGATGACGAGGGGTTGGGTGGAGGAGTCGATATGCTGCGCGCCCATGCCCCCGATCCGCAGGAGTGGGAGCTCAACTGGCAGAGATTGCGTATCCAGGCATGACGAAGGCCCCTCGACCGAGGGGCCTTCGTACGGGTTCAGAAGGGGTCAGTTGGTGATCTCGGCATTGCCCGCGGAGTGACCGGAACCGATCTCGGTGTGGTGGCGAGCGGCCTCCAACTCCTCGCGGGTGACCTTGGGAACGTTGTCCCCGAGGAACCACTTCATCCAGCGAGCGCGCTTCTTGCTGACGCGATGGCCGCGGTCGTCGATGGAACCAGCGGTGAGGACCGGGTAGGTCTTCTGCTGGGTGAGGGTCCAGGCCTCCTCCTCGCTCACCGGCACGTGAGCCTCGTGGAAGGCGCCATCGGGCTCGCGGATGATCTCACCCGAGGGCGACCCGTGCAGCAGGCGCTGACGGTCAGCACGCTGCAGGGACACGCAGATCCGCTTGGTGATCTGGTAGGTGATGATCGGGACGATGAAGATCGCACCACGCATGAAGTACGTGATCGAGTTCAGCGACGGGTGGAAGTGGGTGGCGATGATGTCGTTGGCACCCGACAACCAGAACATGGCGTAGCAGCTCATGGCAGCAACACCGAGGGCGGTACGTGTCGGGACGTTGCGCGGACGGTCGAGCAGGTGATGCTCGGACTCGTCACCGGTGATCCACTTCTCGACGAAGGGCCATGCCACCAAGAGGGTGAACAGCACGCCCATGAGGCACACACCGGGCAGGAAGATGTTCCAGCTCCAGGTGGTGTGACCGATGTGCCACTCCCAGTTCGGTGTGATACGGACAGCGCCCTCGAGCCAACCCATGTACCAGTCAGGCTGGGATCCAGCGGTGACCTCGCCCGGGTTGTAGGGGCCGAACTTCCAGACCGGGTTGATCTGCATGAAGGTGCCCATGAGGGTCAGGACGCCGAAGACCACGAAGAAGAAGCCACCGGCCTTGGCGGCGTACACCGGGAACAGCGGGTAACCCACGACGTTCTTCTCCGTCCGTCCGGGTCCCGGGTACTGGGTGTGTTTGTGGTACACGACCAGGGCGAGGTGTGCGGCCACCAGGCCCAGCAGCAGGGCCGGGATCAACAGGATGTGCACCATGTAGAGACGGGGCACGATCGCGGTGCCGGGGAACTCGCCGTTGAAGACGAAGAACTCAACCCACGTGCCCACCAGCGGGATGGCACGCATCAGGCCGTCGGCGAAGCGGAGACCGGTGCCCGAGAGCAGGTCGTCAGGCAGCGAGTATCCGGCGAAGCCCTCAACCATGGCCAGCATGAAGAGCCCCAGGCCGATCAGCCAGTTGATCTCACGAGGCTTGCGGAAGGCACCCGTGAAGAAGATGCGCAGCATGTGGACGGTGGCTGCTGCCACGAAGAGGATGGCTGCCCAGTGGTGGATCTGGCGGACCAGCAGGCCACCACGCACCTCGAAGGAGAGGTCCAGGGTGGAGGCGAACGCCTCCGACATGGGCGTTCCCTTGAGCAACTGGTACGGACCGTTGTAGTCGACCTCGGCCATCGACGGCTTGAACCAGATAGTGAGGAAGACACCCGTGAGCAGTAGGACGACGAAGGAGTAGAGAGCAATCTCGCCCAGCAGGAAGGACCAGTGGTCAGGGAAGACCTTGCGCAGGTTCTCCTTGCCCATCTTGGCAAGACCCAAACGGTCGTCGTGCCAGTTGACGATCCGCATCCCGCGGCCCGAGGGCTTGTCGTCAGCCGTCGCAGTGCGCAGGGTGGGTGATTCCTCGGCGATGCCAGTTGGCCGGGCCATCAGTTGTCACCCTTCTTGTAGTCGTGACGAGAATCTCGCTCGAAGTAGGACGGGCCCACCGGAACGGTGAAGTCGCTGCGAGCGACCAGGTAACCCTTGTCGTCGACGGTGATGGGCAGCTGCGGCAGCGAGCGTCCGGCGGGACCGAAGACGACGACACCGGAGTCACCTAGATCGAAGGTCGACTGGTGGCAGGGGCACAGCAGATGGTGGGTCTGCTGCTCCCACAGGTTGACGGGGCAACCGACGTGGGTGCAGATCTTGGAATAGGACAGGATACCGCCGACCTGCCAGTCCTTGCGGGACTCGGGGATCTTGATGGAATCAGGATCCATCCTGACGATGAGGATGGCGGCCTTGGCCTTCTGACGCTGGAACTCAGCGCCCTCGAGATCCTTGAGGTTCTCGGGCTCCGCGTTGACCAGCTGGCCGATCTCGAGGTCGGAGGCCTTGATCGGCTGGAAGGTGATGTCGTTGACGAGTCGGACGCCCTCGGCCCAGATGGTGCGCTCGATGGTGGCGCGACGCATTCCGGGGCCGGGCTTCGGACCGAGGTCAGCAAGGGTGACGATGGCCGGGACAGCCATGATGCCGATGGCACCACCAAGGGCGCTGCCGATGAGCTTGCGTCGGGAGAGCCCGGACTGCTCGGCGCCGATGCGCCACTGCTTGGCGAACTCCTCGCGATCAGCGGTATCGGAATTGACCGGGTGCCGCTCCTGAACGATCTCTTCGTCGCCCATGATCTGCTTGGCCCAGTGGATGCAGGCGATGCCGATGAACAGCACCGCGAGGCCGGCACACAGACCCAGCGCGAAGGTCGAGGCGTTCATGTGGAGCGGCCCGGTCTCGATGGTGGCGTCGCGGGGGATCGCGAAGTAGAAGACGACGAAGGCGATGGCGAGAACGGGGACCAGTCCCAGCAGGGTGATCGCCTGGAGGTAGGCCCGGTTTCCGGCCTTCGGATTGGCGTCGGTGTACCGCTCGACGTGGGGCTCGACGCCCGGGTTCTCGACCGGCAGGTCGTTGCGTTCGGTGTACTTGTCGCTCACTTCGCGCGAGCCCCCTTCCGTGCCAGCCATCCGGCGACCAGGACGAGGCCGCCAATGCCGATGATCCAACCGAACAGGCCCTCAGTGACCGGGCCGATGCCGCCGAGGGCGAATCCGCCGTTGTTGGGCTCAGAGTGTGCGGTCTGGAGGTAGCCAATGATCTCGCGGGCGTCCTGGTCGGTGATGACCGACTTGGAGAACACCGGCATCTGCTGCGGGCCGGTGCGCATGGCCTCGTAGATGTGCTTGTCGGACGTCTTCATGAGGGAAGGCGCGTAAGCACCTTCCGGGAGCGCGCCACCGCGTCCCTCAATGTTGTGGCAGGCTGAGCAGTTGGTCTTGAACAGCTCAGCGCCCCGAGCCAGCTCCCCAGCACTCAATCCCGAGGTGTTGAGGGTCTGGGAGGAGGGGACCTCCGGACCGGGGGTCAGAGAGGCGACGTAGGCGCCGACCGAAGCGATTTCCTCATCGGTGAACTTCGTGTTCTTGGAGGGGGCCTGAGCCTCGGGACGAGCCATCGGCATGCGGCCGGTGCCCATCTGGAAGTCGACCGCAGCCGCGCCGACACCGGCCAAGGACGGCCCCTGGGTGGTTCCCTCGCCGTTGAGGCCATGACAGGAGGAGCAGTTCTGCTGGAAGATCTCCTTGCCCTGGGCCATCTGGGTCGACGCATTGGTGTCAGCCTGCCCAGAAGCCGAGGGGCTGACGAAGGCGTACACACACCCCACCAGGACCAAGGCCAAGAGCAGCAGCACGGGTTTGGCTGCCCGGCTGTGCCGTTTCGTGGAGAGGACTCTCATCACCACAGTCACCTTTCTCGGGTTGGGGGTCAGCGCACGATGTAGATCACCGAAAACAGGATGATCCACACGACGTCAACGAAGTGCCAGTAGTAGGAAACGACCATTGCCGTGACCGCCTGCTCGTGGGTGAACCGACGAGCCATGTAGGTGCGGGCAAGGGTGAACAGGAACAGGACCAGGCCGCCGGTCACGTGCAGGCCGTGGAAGCCGGTTGCCAAGAAGAAGGCCGAGAAATAGACGCTCGAGGAGATGGTGTGACCCTCGCCGATGAGGGTGATGTACTCCGCGACCTGTCCAGCGATGAACACCGCGCCCATGATGAAGGTCAGGGTGTACCACTCGCGCATGCCCCAGGAGGTGATGGCGCCGAGGCCCTTGGTCCGCTTGACCTGGCCATGCTCCGCGGCGTGAACACCCATCTGACAGGTCACCGACGACACCACCAGGATGAGGGTGTTGATGGCGGCGGCACCGACGGCCAGGTGACCGGATTCGGTCTGCCAGAGGGTCTGCTGCCCAGCCGTTGCCAAGTCGCTCGTCGTCTGGCGAATCATGAAGTAGGCCGCGAAGAGAGCGGCGAAGAACATGAGCTCGCTCGCCAGCCACACCCAGACACCCATGGGTAGGGCATCGGGACGACCTGCCGGCGCGTTGAGTCGCGTCGGCGCGATCGGATGGATGGCGCCCGTCGGTCGTTGTGAAGTTTGCGCTGAAGTGGCCACGGCCTCATTATGGCCGGAAATGTGTCATTGGTCATGTCGTTTCGCCGTTCCAGTTCGATTCGAGGTTGATTCTCTGGGGTCAGATGGCAAAATGCAGCGCTTTGTCCGAAGGTGTGATACTGGTCGTCTCAGTAGTCAGGATGGTCTCAGACCCAATGAGGCGCCGCAGGCTGTAGCATCACCCATGTTGCATCCGGCCTATTGGTGGCCGGCAGCTCAGTCAGTCCCACACAGTCGAGGGAAAGGGCCGCTCATGGGTGACAAGCACGGGGAGCCGTCGGGCGCTCTCAAGATTCTCGTTTACTCCGATGATCGCACTGTTCGTGAGCAGGTAAAGGTCGCGTTGAGCGGGACGATCGCCTCGGACCTTCCGCGTGCCGAGGTCATCGAGACAGCTACCCAGGCCTCGGTCGTCGATGCCGTGAGCAGCGGTCACTATGACGTCCTGGTCGCTGATGGTGAATCGACTCCGTACGGCGGGATGGGGGTGTGTCATCAGCTTAAGGATGAGGTTGAGGATTGTCCCCCGGTCGTCCTCCTGGTGGCTCGTATCGCCGATGCGTGGTTGGCGTCCTGGTCCCATGCTGACGCCGTCGCCACCCATCCTGTCGATCCGGTGGCCCTGCCCCAGACGGTGGCGTCAGTGGTTCGTGTTTCCCGTGGCGAGACTGCGAAGCCCGCCGCACAGACCATCTGACTCGAAGGAGTTCTGTGTCCGAGGATCACATCGACGAATTCACCTGGGCCGACCTGCTGACCGATCTGGTCGCGAGGCGCGACATGGATCGTGGCACCGCTGCCGCAGCGATGGAGAGGGTCCTGTCCGGAGAACTGACTCCAGTACAGGTTGCGGGCTTCGCAGTGGCACTGCGGGCCAAGGGCGAAACCGCCGATGAGATCGCGGGTATGGCAGAGGGAATGATGGGCCAGGCCACACCGGTGGAATTGGATCGCGATGCCGTTGACATCGTCGGTACCGGTGGCGACCGTGCCAATACTGTCAACATCTCGACGATGGCGGCCCTCGTTGCCGCTGGCGCCGGGGCCAAGGTCGTCAAGCACGGCAATCGCGCCGCCAGCTCCGCCTGCGGAACGGCAGACTGCTTGGAGGCTCTTGGCGTTGGAGTCGACATTGATCCGGAGCGCCAGGCGGATGTTCTTGACGAGGTGGGCCTGGTCTTCCTCTTCGCCCCGCGCTACCACGCTTCCTTGCGTCACGCCGCTCCGGCCCGCAAGGAGCTCGGCATCCAGACCACCTTCAACCTCCTCGGCCCGCTGACGAACCCGGCCCGCCCGCACGCTGCGGCGATCGGTATCGCAGATGGTGCCATGGCTCCGCTGGTCGCCGACGCCTTGGCGGCGCGAGGCACTCGCGGACTGGTCTTCCATGGCGAGGATGGTCTCGATGAGCTGACGACCACGACGACGTCGCAGGTCTGGGTAATCTCCGACGGCAAGGTTGCCGAGACCGCGATCGATCCGGCCGCCTTGGGCCTGACTCCGGCTGCTCCGGCTGACCTGGTGGGTGGGGATCCACAGTTCAACGCTGGCGTCGTTCGCAAGGTCTTGGCGGGGGAGCGCGGCCCGGTGCGCGACATCGTCCTGCTGAACGCGGCGGTAGCCTTGCTGGCCCATGACGGGCCGACGATTGACGAGGAGCTCGTCCCGCAGCTGGCTCAGGAGCTGGAACGTGCGGTCCAGTCCATTGATTCCGGGGCTGCCAGTGGTCGCCTCGATCGCTGGATCGCTGTTACCTCAGACTGATTGCAAGCGCTATCCACGGCCCGGCCCACAAGGCCGGGCCGTATGCAAATGCTGATCCCCATGGTGAGGGTCGGCGTCGGCGGATGAGTGTCGTCACGATCGCCATTACCGCTCCCAGCACGGTTGAGGCAAGTAAAGTCGTCATGCCAGCCTGGAAGATGTCTGGGTGAGGGGCAAGGGCGCCCGTGGTCGCACCGAGAAACCCCGTCCCGGCTGACAGCCTGACGTCCCCATACCCAAGGGAGGAGCTCAGCCGCCACATCAGCCAGAAGAAACCTGTTGATACCGCTGCCACGGCAACGCACCCGACCAGGGCTGGTAAGTACGGTGGATCCGTGACAGCCAGACCTGCGACGAGTGCGACTGCTGATTCGGCGACACATCGACGCCACAACTTCACCGGCAGGAAGGTGGTTGCTTGATCGACGGCCGCCAGGGTCGCGACCGATCCGGACCAGACCCACCAGGGTCCCCAGCTCCACCGTGGAGCAAGGGTTGAGGATAATCCGCATACGGCGGCTGTTGCGGTGACGATGAGGGTCCGGGTCGGTGTGGCCAGGGAGTCATATCGCGGCTTGATGGCCAGGATCTCGTCACCCACCACCTCGACAGTTGGTTCTGCCAGCCGGGGGACGGTGACGAGAAGATGCCACAACGCGAGCCCGCAGGAGATTGCAATCCCGATGACGGCCCACATGAGGATGGCTCACAAGGACGTGATGGGCTCGGGGGTGGCGAGTAGACCACGGGCCTCGCATGCCGCTCGACCCCCAAGTCGCGTCATCTCGGTGCACATGTCTTCCTCTCCGTCGAGGAGGGCCTGAGCCTGGGGGATCGTCACGTCGAGCATGGCGGCGATGTCCTCGACGTCACAACCAGTTTTCTGAAGGGCGAGAGCCCTGGTCTGGGTACTTCTGGCTGGTACGACCCTGTCGCGTGCTGCCTCGACATCGTCGACACTGACCGTGAGGATACGCATGGCATCGATAACACGAATCCGTTTCAGGGGCCGGTCACCCTGCCCGGCGAGCCGTCGGACGGTCTGGCTTGGGACGTGAGCGAGGAGGGCGATGACTCGCCATGGGATACGACATTCATGAACGAGGGAACGGACGTGGAGGGAGAAGTAGCGGGCGTCGACCCATGCTGTCGACGTTGCCGAGGACTGTAGATCGGGTCCAATCATGTGACAGGCCTTTCTGTCGGTGGGGTGCCCCGAGGGGTGTTGAACACTCATCTAATGGGCATAAGTGCCACCACAGAAGCCCAATGTGACATCAAAACTGTGTTGTTACATGACTGTTACATTGCGGACCATACAACGACACTGGATTACACAAATGGGAATCGGGCACGTGAGTGGAGCCGTTTCACCTCCGCGAAATGTTCGATACACACGACAACGGGGCCCGTCGAGTGACGAGCCCCGTTGAAATCGTGGAGTGAGAACTCAGCGCTGGGCCTTGGTGAACCCGGCAGCCTGGGCGGCCTCCTCAGTGGCGAACCACACGTCGGCGATGGTGCGGTCATAACCGCCGGAACCGGGGACATGGTACTTCATCGAGCGGTCGTTGCCCTTGATGACGTAGCCTTCCGGCGGGTTCTCACCGACGTACGAGGTGACCTTAGACTCCTCGTCCTTCTTGCTCTCCTCGGGAGCCTTGGTGGCGCCGTCCTTGGTGGTCGTCTCAGAGCGAGCGCCCTCGTCGACGAAGACGGTGGTCTCAGCGGTCGTCTCGGGAGCAGCGGCTGCGGGACCACCCTCGTCAGCCATGGCGGCGACAGGGTCGGCCGGAACCGACTTGTCCTCCTTCTTCTTTGACTCGGGCTTGGCAACCGGCTTGGAACCGTGGCTGGCCCCAGCCTTCTCGGCAGACTTGTCCTGAGTCTTCTCCTCGGCTTTGGCGGCCGGCTTCGGAGCGGGCTTGTCGGCCACCTCATCCTTGTCTCCTGGAGTCCAGGAGTAGGTGGCCTTGGGCTCATGGGCCGTCCAGCCATCGTCGGAGGAGCTCATGAAGCGCCGGCTGGCGACGATGGCAGCAGCTGAGATTCCGCCGAGAATGGCGAGAGTGCCGAGCACCTTGCCGAACTTGCCGCGGCGCTTGGCCTTCTTGACCGACTTCGTCTCGATGCCAGCCTTGGTGGCCAGCTCAGTCGACTCGCCCTTGAGGGCGGAGACGGCGGCCTGTCCACGACGGGTGGCCTCCTCGACGGCGGGCAGGGCAGTGACCTTCTCGGCACGCTCCTCGAGTCCGGGCAGGACGTCTTTCTGGAAGGTGTCATAAGCCTGGTGGAGAGCCGGGACAACCTTCTCCTGGGTGTACTCCTTCGAGACGTCAAGGGCCTTCTTGCCAGCCTCGACGGCCTGGTCGGAAATGGGTCCGAGCTTCTCGGAGATGGGGCCAATCTTGTCCGAGAGCTGATCGGTCAGCGGCCCGATCTTGTCATTGACCTGCGCGGCCAGCGGAGCAGCCTTGTCCTGGGCGGCTGTGAGGTATGCGGCGGCGATCTCCAGCGCCTGTGCACGCTGCTCCTTGAGCGTGCTGGGGCTGCTTGCGGCGGCGGTCTTGCGGGAAGCCTTCTTCTTGCAGGACACGGTTCCTCCAATTCGTATGGGATAAAGCTCGTGATCGAGCACTCCCCACGGTATCCATCAAATGGCCCTCAGACCAGGGAACCGCAGTTCCTGGTGTTCACTGGAGGGTCAATTCCGGTCAGTCCAGTGTGAGACTCAGTAGTCTGGAATCGACCACATCGTTTCTCATAGGAAGGCAGGCAGGTGGCCTCTACCGCGACTCTGCACACCAACCACGGCGACATCGTCCTCAATCTCTTTGCCGATCAGGCTCCCAAGACCGTCGAGAATTTCGTCGGCCTGGCTGGCGGCACCAAAGAGTACGTCGACCCGCACACTGGTCAGCCGACCACTGGCACCGACCACTGGCAAGTTCTACGACGGCTTGACCTTCCACCGTGTCATCGACGGGTTCATGATCCAGGGCGGTTGCCCCCTCGGTACCGGAACTGGCGGCCCCGGCTACCAGTTCGCTGACGAGTTCCACCCCGAGCTCGCCTTCTCCAAGCCCTACCTGCTGGCCATGGCCAATGCGGGCCCGGGCACCAACGGTTCCCAGTTCTTCATCACCGTCGCCCCGACCCCGCACCTGAACCGTCGTCACACCATCTTCGGTGAGGTCGCGAACGAGGAGTCCCGCAAGGTCGTCGACGAGATCGCTCAGGTTCGTACTGGCCGTATGGATCGTCCGGTCGAGCCGGTCGTCATCGAGAGCGTCGAGCTGTCCTGACGCCTTGTGCCCTGGTCCTCGCGGGCTTGTTCGCGAGAACCAGGGTGCCTGCCCCGAGGTGGCCGCACCTCGGGGCATTTCCACCACTGTCGCTTTTCCCCGTCATCGACGGCTCTGGACCGGAGGAGATTTATGCCTGACCGATGGAGTGAGCACCCCGTCCGCCCCGCCCCGGCACTGTGTCCGGCGTCGCTGGCCTTGGCCGTCGTGACCGTGCTGGTGACTATTGCGGCACGATTCACCCCCTTGTCGTCGATGTTGGCCTCTGGAGCCGTGAAGGCCTATGACTTCCAGATCTGGCGGCCGCTGGTCTTCTCCTTGACGACGTCGTCCATCTTCGGTGCCGTCCTGAGCGGTTTGCTCCTGGTGCTCATCGGCCATCAGATCGAGCCGATGACCGGTTCGGTGCAGTTCGCCTTCCTGTACCTGCTGTGTGGGGTCGGTGGATCGACGGCGATCAGCCTTGCGGGGGCGTCGTACTGCTTCGAAGGATCCCTGTGTGGCTTGTTTGGCTTGATGGCGGCATCGGCGGTCGTCAAGTACGTCCAGAAACAGGACGTTCGCGCGGACGTTGTGTTGCTGACGATGTTCATCATCTGGGCCATCGTGATTGGGTCGTACACCTGGATCGCCGATATCGGCGCAGTTGTCGTTGGAGCGGTGTCTGGCTGGGCATGGCTGCAGACCCGGTGGTCCTCACACCGTCGCCAGCTCGGGGCGGGATTGGCAATCCTCGCGGTCTGTCTCGCCGCCCTCGTCGTCACCTGGGTGGTGTGAGGCGGCTACTCGCACGGCGAGTTCTTCCGTGGACATCCAACAGTGGGCTGGCCATGACCATTCCCCGGTGATGTCAACGAGCCGGACCCCAGGTTCTTCAAACCATGATGCAACCAACTCGGCTTCCTCGATGGTGCATGCCGGTAGACCTGCTGGGGGAGGGGCGACGCTCTCCGCCGTTGCGCAGATCGCATCGATGGTGGGCATGGGGTCGGTTCCTGTGCTGCATCGTCCTGCTCCAGCCAGTCGGCCATGTCGGACGACGTGAATCTCCCAGAAAGCGCCTTCCCGCCGAGCCGCCACGATCTGGCGACAGGACGCCAAGGACGTCAACCGGGCACGTCGTCGGGTTGCCCTCAGCGCTTCTCGGGCGTCCTCGGTGTATTCTGCGGCCTCCTCGAAGCGCTCGGCGTCGGACAGGTGGGCGATTCGTTCCGCAAGCCGATCTGTGAGATCACGGACGTCCGAGGTCATGGCCGTGCGAGTGCGGTCGACGATTGCTGAGTAGTCGGTGGCAGGATTCAGGCAAGGGGCTGAGCACCGTCCCATCTCCGCCAACGGGCACCCGTCAGGATGACGTGACAGTGATCCGCTGCACTGTCGAAGGCCAAACGCTTCAGCGAGGACGATGGCGGCGCGAGTTGCCGCTCGACGACTCGTGAACGGTCCCCACGGCGGCTGTGAACCGCGATGGGCCCGTTGCATCACAGAGGGGCGGGGATGAGCTTCGTCAGTGAGGGTGACCCACCACACCGACCCTTGGCGACGCGAACGACGGTTGTACCGCGGCCGGTGGGCGTCAATGAGACGTAGCTCTCGCACTCCCGCCTCAAGACGAGTCGAGCATTCTCGGGCTTTCACCCCTGTTGCGACCCGGACCATCTCGTCCATCCGGCGCCGCGTCTCGGAGGCTGTGAAGTACTGCGACACCCGTCGTCGAATATTGACCGACGTGCCCACGTAAAGTACCTCGGGCGGGGAGGGCGCTGGTTTGTCGAGGCAGAACCAGTACACGCCAGGTCCTTCCGGGAGGCCCTTGGCCCACACCCGGCGGCGTCGCCGAGCTTGAGGGACCCGGTGAGTCATCTCCAGCAGGTCTTCCAAGGTGGTGACGCCGAGGTTTCCCACTCGTTCGATGAGACCGTGCAGGACGTCGACAGTCGCCCGAGCATCAGCCAGTGCGCGATGAGACGGCGTCGTCGTGGTCCGAAACAACTGGGACAGGGTGCCCAACCTGTAGTTGCGAACCTCGTCACGGGGGAGCACGGAGCGAGCCAGCGCGAGGGTGTCCACGACAGCAGGGTTCTCCCACGAGTAGTCATGCTCGGCATAGGCGCGCTTGAGGAAGCCGACGTCGAAGCGGGCGTTGTGGGCCACCAGCACCGTGCCCCGACTGAATTCTGACCAACTCGGCAGGACGGCGTCCAGTGGTGGTGCAGGCCGGACCATGGTGTCCGTGATACCGGTGAGGACCTGGACGGAAGCCGGAATTGGCTCGGACGGGCGGACGAGGGTCTGGAACTCACCTTCGACGTGACCTCCGCACACCTTGACCGCCCCGATCTCGGTGATCTGGGCGTTGTCGCCAGTGCCGGTGGTCTCGAGGTCGACGACGCAGAAGGTGACGTCGGGCAGAGGAGTGCCCAGATCGTCGAAGGAGGGCTGGAGAGGTGCGGCACTCATGATCGGGACGGTAGACACTCCCTGTGACAGGATGTGTTGGACATGGGCGAGACCGATGGAGAACAGCCGTGTCAGAGCCGTGGCGCGCACGGATATTGACGATGGACGCGCACTGGTGTGAGCGTTTTCCCTGAGGAGTTGCCCAGCTCCTGAGGACCACATAAGATTCTCTCAGTCGGCAAGGATGGTCCGGGCTCGACGGCCAAATCACAGTTGGACGGATGATTCGGTCCCACCGCGTCATGGTGCGGTCGGACTGGTCAGGTGATGGTGAAGGGTAGACAGTGGAGCGCAGATTTGGAGCTTCTCAGATGAGTGGTGGCACCCCTCGACGTGGACGGGGCGTCGCAGTAGCTGCGATGACGGGAGCAATCATCCTCGGCACGGTGGCATCGGTTGAGCTGGGAGCTCAGGCTGCTCCTGACCCCATCGATCAGGCGAAGACCCGCCTGGCTCAGCTCGACGAGCAGACCGCCAAGGTGCAGGAGGACTACACCAAGGCCCAGGCTGCTCTCGACAAGACTCAGAAGGATCTCAATCGTTCGCAGAAGGACCTCGGCGCACAGTCTGCCAAGGTGGCGACCATGCGCAAGGCCCTCGGTCGTGTTGCTCTGAGCGACTACCAGAGCGGTCGCGGCGTCTCGACGACCACCCAGCTCGTGACCAGTGGTGACTCCGGCCAGTTCCTGTCCAAGCTGGCAACCGTCCAGAACGTCACCGATCGCACCACTGAACAGTTCCAGGATTTTCAGGCTCAGCAGGCCCGGTTGGCTTCCCTGGAGGCCCGGTTGGCTTCCCTGGAGTCGCAGGCCCAGGCTGACCGAGCCACCATCAAGGCTCAGCGTGACCAGCAGGCCAAGCTGCTGGCTGACGCCAAGAAGAAGGAGCAAGAGGCCAAGGAGGTCGTCGAACGCCTCTCCGCACAGCAGCGTGCCGAGCTCGAGCGTCGTCAGGCCGCCGAAGCGGCTGCTTCGACCGCCAACGTCGTGTCCCGGGCTGCGGGACGTTCTGCTGCCCCGTCAACTCCCCAGTCCGCTCAGAACGCGAAGGGTGATCAGGTCTCGATCCCCGCTCCTTCGGAAAGTGTCTCTTCCCGTGCTCAGGCCGCTCTCAGTTTCGCGATGGCCCAGCTCGGCAAGCCTTACATCTGGGGTGGAACTGGACCGTCCGGGTATGACTGCTCCGGTCTCATGATGGCCGCGTGGGGCAAGGCCGGCGTCGGTCTGCCGCGAACCGCAGCCGCTCAGTACGCGGCAGGTCGCCCAGTGGCGACATCCGACTTGCAGCCGGGTGACCTCGTCTTCTTCTACCCGGGCATCACCCACGTCGGCATGTACATCGGTGGCGGCAAGTTCGTTCACGCATCCAATCCGCGAACCGGCATCAAGATCTCCACCCTGACGTACCAGACCTCGTACCAGGGTGCGCGCCGCTTCGGCTGACCTTCCTTGCTTAGCGTCGGTATAGACATCGGCGGCACGAAAGTCGCCGCTGGTGTCGTGGATGAAAATGGCCAGATCGTTCAGCGTATCCAGTGCCCGACCCCCTCTCGCAGTCCGGAGGCCGTCGAGGACGCGATCGTCGAATCAGTTCGCGAGCTGTCCCACGACCTCCCGATATGCGCAGTCGGCATCGGAGCTGCGGGGTGGATAGACACCGAACAGGCGCTCGTGCGATTTTCCCCGCACTTGGCATGGCGTAACGAGCCGCTGCGAGATCGTCTTTCCGAGCGCATCACCGTCCCCGTTCTCGTCGACAATGACGCCAACGCAGCCGCTTGGGCCGAGTTCCGCTTCGGAGCTGGCAAGGGATCGCGTGTCATGGTGTGTCTCACCCTGGGAACCGGCATCGGTGGGGCGCTGGTCATCAATGGGCGGATGTTCCGTGGTCGTTATGGCATGGCCGGTGAATTCGGCCACATGACGGTTGTTCCAGACGGTCACTGGTGCCCGTGCGGCAACCGTGGCTGCTGGGAGCAGTACGCGTCCGGAAACTCTCTCGTGAGGGATGCTCGCGCCCTCCTGGCAGAAGGAGCTCCCGGGGTTCAGGATCTGTTGTCCTATGTCACCGATCGCGATCCTGATAACCTCGTCGGCCCTGATGTCACCCGCGCGGCCGTGGACGGCGACCGGTTGGCCATCGAACTCATTGCAGACATCGGTATCTGGCTGGGTCGTGGCATGGCCAACCTTGCCGCTGCCCTCGACCCTGACCTCTTCGTCGTTGGCGGGGGCGTCAGTGCTGCCGGGGACCTGCTGCTCGAGCCTGCCCGCACGGTGTACGCCCGCACCCTCACCGGTCGCGGTTTCCGGCCCATGGCCGACATCCAAAAGGCTCATTTCGGCAATGACGCAGGGTTGATCGGTGCTGCCGATCTCGCCCGGCACTCCATCAATGAGCCTCCGGGCCTGGCGCGCGGTTTCTGGCCGCGTCGACGTACTGCCGTCCGCAAACCACGTCGCACACTGCGTCAAAGTCTCACTGAGACCCTTACCGGGCCCGTCGTCCGGGACAGATGAGCGGCTACAGCCGAGAATGATTGCCCCACGGGCCGGCGTCGTCGCGTTCCCGTCGGGTGATGGCTTGCCAGATGAGTAGGCTCACTCCGGCTCCTCCTGACGTCATCGCCAGAATGAGCGCTGTATCGGGGACGTTGATCCCTCCCATGGACAGCAACACCGTGACGATGCAGATTGCCACCAGGATGAGTCCGACCTTTGTGACCGGGCTCGTCGGGGATGGTGATTCGACGGGTGATGGCCCATCGATCTCATCGGGATCGGGTGCCGGCTCCGGGGGAATGGGAGCCGGGGCACGCCGTGCCGGTCGGTCCTGGGGAGGAGGGCGCCCCGGGGCGGTGACAACCTCCCCGAATTCGCGACCAATGAGCTCCTCGAATGCGGCATCGACATCGTTGTCGTCGCTGTCCATTATCCCTCCACCCGTCAGGGAACTCGAGGTGCCGCTAGGCTTGGTCGCCGAGGAGGCCCCATGTGGTACGAGTTCTTCAAGTATGCGCTCTTCGGACCAGGAGTGCGAGCCCTGTGGCACCCCCGTGTCATCGGTGAGGAAAACATACCCGCCGAGGGTGGGGTGATCCTGGCCTGTAACCACATTGCGGCCCTGGACCCCATCATCGTGGCGTCCATGATTGATCGGAAACTCACCTACCCGGCCAAGAAGGAGCTCTTTGCCGGGGACCGCGGATTCTGGTCGAAGGTGGTTGCGTGGTTCCTGCGCGCGGTTGATCAGGTGCCGCTGGATCGCTCAGGTGGCCGCACCAGCGTCAATGCCATGGGGCCGGTGGAACGCCGACTCGCCGAGGGCGGCCTGGTCGGCATCTTCCCGGAAGGAACTCGCTCTCCTGATGGCCGACTCTACAAGGGTAAGACGGGTGTTGCCCGGATGACCCTGGGCTCGGGAGCTCCGGTCGTGCCGGTGGGCATCAGCGGTACCACGGTGAGGCGCAAGGTTCTCGGCATCCCGTTGCTGGAGCACCCGACCGTCGTCTTCGGCAAGCCCATGCACTTCGACGTGCTGGCTGATCGTACCGAGGAGACTGCGGTACTGCGCTGGGTTACCGACGAGGTGATGGGAGCGATCAGCGATCTCACCGGCCAAGGATATGTCGACGTGTATGGCTTCCGGGTGAAGCACGGCAATCTCCGGGGCAAGGATGTCTCGAAGTTCGTCAAACCCCGACCAGGCGGTAAGCCCGTGCCGCCGCCCCGCGTGGCGAAGGCCTGATGGTATGAACTGGTTGCGTCGATCCCATGGCGAGGTGACAGGCCAACCCTTGCCCGCTCAACCAGTGATCGTTGCGGTTCATCTGCGTCGTCGCGGAGATCTGGCGACGGCCGAGCAGTGCCTGTCAGGAGCGAAACGCAAGGTCCACCGGATGTCCGGGCGTCGGTCCAGGGGCGAGCAATCCCATGGCGAGGCACGAGAACACCTGTCTCAGGGTTGCGTCGTCGTCATGGCACCTGAGGGGGTACACAGCTGGGCAGGGCAGATCCATCGGGTTGACGTCGAGGTTGCCCGGTTGGCGCTTGCTGCCGGGGCCCTCGTCGTGCCAGCTCAGGTCACCGACGGAGGGCTTGTCCTCGGTGATCCTGTCGACCTGTCTCGCCATGCCGCCACGCCGCACTCCCACGCGGTCCTGAGAGCGGCTGCCGACGACATCGCTCTGGCTTTGTGTGATCTCACGGGACTGACCTACCAGGACCATCCGGCGGTGAGGGGAGATCTTCGGCCGCGCCCACTCATCTGGATCTCACGTATGCACAAGCTGAGGCGGGATCGCAAGAGGCGCCGTCAGGCCGAGGAGGAACAGTTGAGCCAGGAGAACGCCCGCGACGCCGAGGAGCTTGCCCGCGAGGAGGAGAAGGCCCGACTGGCTGCTCAGCTTCAGGCCCGCAAGGCCTCGCTGGCTGATCGGTTGGCAGAACACGGCATTCACCCGGGCCGGTGAGAGCCGGGTCGAGCACGGGCCTGAGTGAGACTGTCAAGTCCCTCACTGTGCGGAACGGAAGCAATGATGGCGGTGAGGGGAAGTAGACTCCCGGCCATGTCCCAGAGCGTTCCCAGTCTTGAGGCCCTTAACGCCCTGCCCCGGGTCCAGCAACCGAGTTACCCCGATCCCCAGGCGACTGGCGAGGTGATCGAACAGCTTCGCGCTCTGCCTCCACTGGTGTTCGCAGGGGAGTGCGATGACCTTCGCGCCCATCTGGCAGCGGTTGCCAATCGCGAGGCCTTCCTACTGCAAGGTGGCGACTGCGCGGAGACCTTCGCCGGCGTCAATGCCGCCAATATCAAAGGAAAACTCCGTGTGCTGCTGTCCATGGCAGTCGTCATGACCTATGCCGGTCAGCTCCCGGTGGTCAAGGTTGGCCGGATCGCCGGACAGTACGCCAAGCCGCGCTCCAAGGACACCGAGACCCGACGCGGCCTCACGCTGCCCAGCTACCGGGGTGACGCCGTCAATGGGTTTGAGTTCACCCCGGAGGCACGCGTGCACGATCCCAAACGTCTGGTCGGGGTGTACAACGCGTCAGCAGCGACCCTGAACCTGGTGCGGGCGTTTGCCACCGGTGGCTTCGCCGACCTGCGTGGCATCCATGCGTGGAATGCCGACTTCGTGCGTAACTCCAACGTCGAGGCCCGGTACGAGGCGTTGGCATCGGAGATTGAGCGGGCACTGGTCTTCATGATGGCCTGTGGAGTCGAGGACGATCAGCTGTCCACCGTCGACTTCTACGCCAGCCACGAGGCCCTGCTGCTCGACTACGAGCACGCCATGACGAGGATCGACTCACGCTCCCAGCTGCCCTACGACTGCTCGGGTCACCTGCTGTGGATCGGCGAGCGGACCCGTCAGCTCGACGGCGCCCATGTCGAGTTCCTGCGTCATGTACGCAACCCATTGGGAATCAAGCTCGGCCCGACGACGACATGGGAGGATGCCGTCGCCATCGCAGATTCTCTTGACCCGGACCACGAGCCCGGACGTCTCACCTTCATCACCCGGATGGGCAGCAAGGCAGTACGCACCAACCTGCCGAAGGTCATCGAGGCGGTCGAGACCACCGGCCGCAAGGTGGTGTGGAGCTGTGACCCGATGCACGGCAACACCTTCGAGACCGACAACGGTTACAAGACGCGGTCGTTCGCTGATGTCTGCGACGAGGTCAATGGCTTCTTCGACGTCCACGAAGAGCTGGGCACCTGGCCAGGGGGCGTGCACATCGAGTTGACCGGTGACGACGTCACGGAGTGTCTGGGCGGCATCGACATGCTCGCCGAGGCTGACCTGGCAAATCGGTACGAAACCGCGTGCGACCCGCGTCTGAACCGAAACCAGTCCTTGGAACTGGCTTTCATGATTGCCGAGAGGCTGGCTGACGGTCGTCTCAAGCGCAATGCCGTCAGCCCGCTGGCGAGGTTCCGCGGCATCGATCTGTGATGAGTCAGGTGGGCGAGTTCAGCGGCGAATGTCGCTGAACTGGTTGCCGTCGGCTGGTGGCGGCGGGACACTAGAGACATGAGAATCACGCATCTGGGGCACTCCTGCATCCTCGTCGAAGCAGCCGGGAAGCGGATCCTCGTCGACCCTGGCAACTTCAGCCAGGCTTGGCACGGGCTGACCGGCCTGGACGCCATCCTCGTCACCCATCGCCACCCCGATCACGTTGATCCTGATCACGTTGGTGCTCTGGTCGACGCCAACTCCGGGGCCGTCGTCCGTGCTGAGGAGGGTGCGTGCCACGAGGTCCCTGCCCTTGACGCCGATCCCATCTCTCCAGGTGACGTGTTGCAGCTCGGTGAGGTAAGGATCGAGGCTGTGGGTGGTCATCACGCGATCATCCATCGGGATCTCGAGCCGATCGGCAACGTCGGGTACCTCATCGGTGAGGGACTCGGCACGATCCTCTTCCATCCCGGTGACGAGCTGGACGAGACTCCGCGAGGAGTCGACGTCCTGGCTTGCCCAGCCCATGGTCCATGGGCGGCCATGAAGGAGACCCTCGACTTCGCAAGGTCTGTGGGGGCCCGTCATGGATTCCTCATCCATGACGGCTTGCTCAACGAGCGAGGCTGGCAGCTGGCCTTCGATCGTCACCAGGAGATGGTCCCGACCATCTTCCACGATCTACGCGGTGGCCACCCCTGGGAAGTTCCCGAGGACTGATTTTTAAAGGATTCAGAGCATTCGGTCCATGCCGAACCTCGGAGCCCAGGCCGGATCGACCTGGGACGCCGGAGGCTCGGTGTGGTGCTGAGGTGCACCGCGACGCCGACGAGGCGGGCGGACGGCGAGGGCCATGGCGGCCAGGATGGCGATACCGCCGATCGTGATACGACCGGTGAGGGTCTCGCCGCCGAGGCCGATGGCGAAGATGGCTCCCCACAGCGGCTCGGTGCACATGATGACGGCGGCACGGGTGGACTCGACGCGGGCTTGGCCCCAGCTCTGCATGAAGGTCGTCAGGGTGCCGCAGATGACGGCGAGGTAGGTCAGGGCGAGCCAATCCTCCATGTGAGTGGGGGCACTCAGGCCGCCGGGCAAGGCTGCAATGGTACAGACGACGGCGACAGTGATGGTCTGGTAGAGGCCCAGCGACGCGACATTGGACGGATTGGCGAAACGTCCGGTCGCTACGATGTGGCCGGCGTAGGCCAGGGCGGACGCCAGGGTCAACAGCTGGCCGACACCACCGAACCCGCTCCCGATTGAGGACGGGTCAAGGGCCAGCACTCCCATACCGACGGTCGCCAGGGCAACAGCTCCCCACACGGCATTGGACGCCTTCCTGCGGAAGATGACGGCTGCCAGCAGCGGGGTGAAGACGACGTACAGGCTGGCGATGAATCCGTTCGTCGCGGCCTCGGTGCTGCTCAGTCCGATGGCCTGGAGCAGCTGTCCGGAAGCGAAGAGGACGCCGAGGACGGCTCCCTTGGTGATGGTGCGCATGTCCGTGTGCCAAGCCTTGGGAAAGAGAATCCCGAAGGCGGCCGCAGCGAGGGCAAAACGACAGGCGAGCAGGTTCTCCGGGCTCATGTGGGCGTAGACGCCCTTCATGACGACCAGGGTCGATCCCCAGAGAGCAGCCATGAGAAGAAGTGCGGGCACAGCAAGGCGCGAAGAACGAAAACCAACCACGAATCAGATGATACGCGGGATAATCTTCGCTCTGCAACCCAAAATGACGTCAAATATTTTGTGAGACGGTGTGCACTCCGGATGATTCGTTGTGAACGGCTGTTCGAGCGACCGAATTTGTTCCTGGAAGCCCGCTCGCGGAGTACTGGGAGGACGCGAAGTGGAAGACCAGATATGCGCACAGCACCGCCACCAGGACGATGAAGACGGTGGCGATGACCCCGCGACGACGGCGATGGACGGCGTCCTGCGCCAATCGGGAGTGCGGGGTTGGCTGGTTGGTTGGTCGATGTGCAGGACGCGGTCGACCACGGTTGACGAGTGCGGCGGGCCGGCTTGGTTGGGGAGCGGGGCGCCGATCCATCGGTGACGATGGAGAATCCGGTGTCGAGACGGGAGTGCGCGGGGACACCGGTGTGGCGTTGCTGCGTGACCACGGCGGTACCGACGACGTCCCGGGGTGAATCGGCTCACCACGACGGCGGGTGGAACGATCAGTGGATCCCTGGAGAGCATGTGCCACGGGATCGGTGATGACGACACTGGGCCGGGATGCGCGTGCCTGCAGGGCAGCCAGAGCCGGGTCGTCACTTCGCCCCGTCGAGAGGGTGTGGCGAACACGACGCATCAGGTCGAGAAGGGCTCGTCCATCGGAAGGACGCTTGGCTGGGTCGCGCGATGTGCATGCCCGCACCAAGCCGTCGAGGTAGCCCGGAATGAGCCAGGCGATGTCTCGCTCAGCACGGGTGCCATTGGCCAGGTACTGGGAGGGGGCGGGCACGTCCTTGTTGACGTGCGCCCATGCCACCTGAATGGGGGAGTCCCCGGTATGGGGTTTGTGGCCGGTGAGCATCTCGAAGAGCACGATGCCGGCGGAGTAGATGTCCGAGCGTTCGTCGGAACTGCCTCGCGTCACCCTTTCGGGAGGAATGTAGGACACCGTCCCGATCAGCTGCCCGGAGGTCGCCGACATCGTCTGGTTGCCGACGGCACGTGCCAGACCGAAGTCAGCGACCTTGATCTGGCCGCGGTCGGAGATGAGGACGTTCTCGGGCTTGACGTCGCGATGCACCAGCCCGTCTTCATGGGCGCTGGCCAAGGCAGACACCACCGGCTCGAGGAGATCAAGGGCCCGCACTGGGGTGAGGGGCGCCTCCTGGGTGATGATGTGGCGCAAGGTGCACCCAGGCACGTATTCCATGACGATGAACGGGCGATCCCCATCCATCCCCTGGTCGAAGACCGACACCACATGAGGGTTGACGAGCCGGGCTGCCGCTTTGGCCTCGGAGTCGAATCGTTCCGCAAGTTCCGCATCGAGTCCCTCGTGCATGACCTTGACCGCGACAATGCGAGGAAGGCACAAATCCTGGGCTCGATAAACGGTTGCCATCCCGCCACGAGCGATTTTGGACACGATCTCGTAGCGACCCTCGAGGATGTGACCCACCAAGGGGTCAGTGCTCATGGTCATGCTCACGATTACGCCTCACGCACGGTCGGGGAAGAAGGGGGTGCGGCCCACCTCGAAGTGTATGCGCAGTCCCCATGAGGGGATCGGAGGATGACCCGGCGAGTCCTTAGGCTGAACTCATGACTGTTGCGGATGGGCTTCGTTCCTGCCGTTGGTCCGTCTGGCTCGTCGCTCTGCTGTCTGCCGTAGTCATGGGCTGTTCTGCCCCCTCCAGTCCAGCTTCGGTGAGTTCCACGCCAATCTCTTCGCGGGCGACCATCTCGGCGACCGCACGGTCCTCTGACGGTCTTCCCACCATCAGGGAGGACCAGCTCCCATCGGAGGCTCAGCACACCCTTAATCTCATCGATGCCGGCGGACTGTTCCCATTTCGACGTGACGGCATCGTCTATCACAACAACAGCGGGGCGTTGCCCCATCACGAGGATGGGTGGTATCACGAGTACACCGTCGTCACCCCGGGAGTCAGCGGTCGCGGCCCGCGTCGCGTCGTCTGTGGCTCTGACGCGGCATGCTTCTGGACCGCCGACCACTACTCAACGTTCCGGAGGATCGTCCGATGACAACCGAGAATGACGTCCAGGCAGGTTCGCTGGCCGGAGGCCCCGTTGGGCCCGGGATCATGCTCGTCGACCCGGCAAGTGCTTCTGATCTATCCGAGGTCGCACGAGTATGGCGTAACGCGGGATGGCGAATCTTCCACATGGCCGGAGGGGCGGACCTCGACGCGGTCCTGACGGGCTTCGGGAACACTCTGTCCTTTCCGAGTTGGTACGGCCACAACCTCGACGCGTTGCGTGACTGTCTGGCTGATGTCGAGGGCGACACCGCCGTGTTGTGGACGGGCTGGCAGCCCTTCCAGCGCGGCAATCCCCAGGACTGGGGACGGTTGGTCGACGTCATCGGGCAACGTCTCGACGAGGACGACCTCGACGGCTTTGCCTTCTTGCTGGGCTGAGACAGTTACCTCAGAAGCGACGCTCGACGCACTGGCGTGCCAGCTCGCGCAGAGCGGTCCTACCTGCCTCGGCCATCTCAGCGCCATCCAGTGCTGCCACAGCGCGTCGGTGGCACTCGTCGATGGTGGATTCGACGGCATCCTTGGCCCCGCTGCTCTTAATGATGTGGCGGGCGGTGGCGACATCGGAGTCGTCGAGGTCGGGGCGACCGAGGAATCTTTCCAATCGGGCGGCGTCCTTGGCGTCAGCCTGGTTGAGGGCATGGGCGACGAGTACCGTGCGCTTGCCTTCTCGCAGATCGTCCCCGGCCGGCTTGCCGGTGAGCACGGCGTCACCAAAAATGCCGAGCAGGTCATCGCGGTACTGGAAGGCCCGCCCGATGGGGGAGCCGAAATCGGCCATCGTCTGCTGGAGGCGATCTGAACCTCCCGCCAGGGCCACCCCGATCTGGCAAGGACGCACCACGGTGTAAGAGGCACACTTGTACTCCACGACCCGGCCGACGAGATCAAGGGCTGACTCGGAGTCCGCCCCTGCCATTCCTGACTGGGAGGTGACGTCGAGGACCTGGCCGCAGGTGACCTCGGTGCGCATGGCGTCCAGGAGAGGCGTGGCGGCAACGAGCTTGCTGGCCTCCAGGGATGCAGAGGTGAACATCTGGGCTGACCACATCAGCAGCAGGTCACCGAGCAGGATGGCGATGTCGAACCCGAATTGCTCGGAGGGGCCGTCACCCTTGGCTTCGGCATGAGCAGCCTCGAAGCGACGATGCACCGACGGGAGACCGCGCCGGGTGTCGGAGTGGTCCATGAGGTCGTCATGCACCAGGGCCGACACGTGCAGCAGCTCGAGGCTGGCGGCGGCCTGCAGCAGCCCGCTCGGTTCCGCGGGCTGTCCTGCGGCAGCCACATGGCCCCAGTAGCAGAAGGCGGGACGAAGCCTCTTGCCGCCACCGGTATAGTCGCGGGCAGCGTCAAGAACAGGGGACAGCTCGGCACCGATCGCGTCGACAACCCCCTTCTCGCCGTCGAGGAAGGTGGCGATTCTCGCACTCACAGACTCTCGGAAATCGGCGCTGACCGGAGCGGACGGGTCAAAGGGGAACATGAAGCCAGCATAGGGCGGTCTGACGGCTGCAGACGAGTCCGCAGGCTGGACAGGAGGCTCATCGGATGGACGCGCCGCCTAGCCTGACGCCATGCAGACCCAGAAGCCGACCATTGCCGACCTGCTGGCCGCGGGGGATCGCCCCCTGCACTCGTTTGAGTTCATGCCACCGCGCAGCGAGGACGATGTCTATCGGCTCTGGAGCGCCACCGACGCTCTCGTCCCGATGGCTCCTGACTTCATCTCGGTGACCTATGGGGCAAACGGGTCACGACGTGATCGCACTCTCCGCTGCACCCAGCACATGGTCTCGACGGGGTTGCGAACCGTCGGTCACCTCACCTGTGTCGTCCAGTCGGTGTCCGACCTCGAGCAGATGGTCGCTGACTATGCCGAGTCGGGGGTCAACCACATCCTTGCCGTCCGAGGAGACATGCCCGGTGGGGCAGGGCAGCCCTGGGTCGCCCATCCCGAGGGCCTGCCCAACGCCACCGAGCTCGTCCGGCTCGTCAAACGGGTTCACCCCGAGGCATGCGTCGGAGTCGGGGCCTTCCCGGACGGTCATCCGGAGTCCGCCGACATCGACCTCGACGCGCGCATCCTCGTCGACAAGGCCGAGGCGGGGGCATCCTTCGCCATCACCCAGCTGTTCTTCCTCCCCTCCCACTACCAGCGACTCGTGGATCGGGTGCGCGCAATGGGCTGTGACATCCCGATCATCCCGGGAATCATGCCGATCACCTCGTACGGCCAGATTCGTCGCTTCGCCGAATTGTCCGGCACCGACGTCCCGGCTGAGCTGGTGGCCAGGATCGAGGCCGTCAAGGAGGACAAGGCAGCCGTGCGGCGCATTGGTCTGGAGGCCGCCGTCGACATGTGCTGTGAGCTCCTCGACAGCGGCGCTCCCGGTCTGCACTACTACACGCTTAACAGGTCTCGTGCGACCACAGAGCTTCGGACCATGCTCGCCCGGCGTCGGCCGCAACTGGCTGATCTGCCTGCAGATTTCGAGGCGACTCCAGCTGCTTGAGCCCGACGACTGCCAGACGCTGGGTCGGACGGGTGAGGGCGACATAGAGCACCCGGACGCCGCTCGTGGGGTTCCCCGTCTCGGAGACGATGCGTTCCGGATCGACGACGACTGCGCCGTCATACTCGAGTCCCTTGGCCTGCATCGTCGTCACCGGGATGATGCGTGGATCCGTGGCGAGGTCGCCAGCCTGGTCGACCAGACTCGCCGGGCAGACCAGACCAATCGTCCCGTCAACCTCCTGAAGCATATCGTCGAGCTGGGAGCGCACTTCGGCCCACAGGGCATCGGTACGCACCACGGTTGGCTGCACCCCCACCGAGCGCACCGCCTGAGGAAGGTCGGCATCGGGCTGGACGGTGACGACGACCTCCGCGGCAAGGTCGAAGACCTCCGCCGGGGATCGGTAGTTCTTCGTCAGCGTGAAGGTTCGTGAGGGAGCATTGCCCACCAGTTCGTCGAGGGCAGACCGGGTCTGCTCCGGGTGGGGGAAGGCCGACTGGGCCGGATCCCCGACGATCGTCCAGGAGGCTTGCGGGCCACGTCGCCCAATCATTCGCCACTGCATCGGCGAGATGTCCTGGGCCTCGTCGACGAGGACGTGGGCGTAGGTGTCTCGCGGCTCGTCCTCATCGATCTGACGAGCATCATGGAGGCGGTCGCTCAGGGTGACGAGCTCCTCGGCGTCCCCGCCCTCGATGAAGACTGGGTCCTCCGCATCAGGCTCGGGCGGAACTGGACCCAGCAGAGCGGCCAGTTCATCCAGCAGGGCCATGTCTGCCACCGACCAGTCACGGCGTCCACGCCGGTCCACCTCGGTGGGGATGGAGTTGACGACGAGCTGACAGGTCTCGTCATCCCAGTCCGGAGCAACCGCCTTGACGACCGCCGGGTCAGCCAGCCGGGCTAGGACGTCCGTGGCCGACAGGGTCGGCCACCAGGCATTGAGGAACATTCGCCAGGACGCCTGGGAGGAGACCAGGTCGTCGAATTGCTCCTTGCTCAGGTCATGGGCGGAGCTGACGTCTTCAGGAAGGATGTTCCACAGCTGATCCTTGAGCGAGGCCTCAACAGCTTCGCGACCGTCGTTGTATCGGTTGCGTTTGAGGATGTGATGGCGGGTGGCGGCCAGGGCGTGAGAACCCAGGGTGAGCACCTCACCCTTGACTGTGACTCGAAGGCGCATCGAATCCGGTTCGGCCGACATCGGTAGATTGACCAGTCGGGTGAGCACATCGACCATGTCAAGGCTGCCCTTGATGTTGGCCGTGCGGGGCTCGTCGAGGCGATCGGAGGAGAACCTAAGGATGTCAGAGGGTACCTGGCCGACGGAGCGGAGGGTGACGGAGTCCTCGCCGAGACTGGGGAGCACCCGCTCGATGTAACTCATGAAGACCGAGGACGGTCCGATGACGAGCACCCCGCCGTTCTCCAGCCGGGCTCGATGGGAGTACAGCAGGAAGGCGGCACGATGCAGGGCGACGACCGTCTTGCCGGTTCCAGGCCCGCCCATGATCGTCGTCACGCCCTGGTAAGGGGCACGAATGGCCTCATCCTGTTCTGCCTGGATGGTCGAGACGATGGAGTGCATCTGGGTGTCGCGAGCCCGTGAGAGGGCGGCCATGAGGGCTCCCTCCCCGACGATCGGCAGGGCGGGC
>OCRJ01000032.1_pt1 | contig 44191 bp, 40 predicted proteins | sample 1502901 | NCBI WGS metagenome assembly OCRJ01 (sample SAMN00990124, study PRJEB22392) | human gut metagenome | reverse complement strand
GAAAATCTCCATTAGTTAATTTAAGTCTTTTATCATGAGTTTTAAGTTCCATAACTTCCTCCTTTAATAACTTAACATTATCATCTTCTATGTCTATTAAATCATGAAAATAGAATGATTTCATCTACCAATATTGGTGGTTTGTGTAAATTTTACTCAATTAGAGTATTCTGGGTAAAGGTTTCTAGTTTTTCACTTCTTTTTAATGATAATAAGATATTACCATCCATTAATTTACCTAACCTATTTGTAGTAACTACTGGATCAGTTTTCATATTTGTTGCTATCCATTGTATAAGTGCGCTACTTAAGGCACATTGATAAAAGTAAGAAATCAAATTAATATCAATATCTTTTGCCCTAGTCTCATTTGATATATGACTAACATATTTACTAATTACTTCACCCGCCATAGAAAAAACATATTTTTCTACATCAGCTTTATAGTCTGATTGATACATATGTCTTATAGCTTTTTCATTATCCAAGATAAATTTTGCAGCCAAAATAAAACTCTCTTCCCATGATAAGGTCTCATTGAACTCCTCAATTACCCTTTCAAGTTCTTCATCAAAAATTTCCTTAATCAATTGAGGTAAATTTTCATAATGATAATAGAAGGTTTTTCTTTCTATCTGACATTTTTGAGCTAATTCAGTAACAGTTATGTTATCAAGTGTTTTTTCATCTAAAAGTTTCATAAATTCTTTTTTTATCAGATCTTTAGTGTAGTTTTTACTCATATAATTACACCTTACTTTTGATTAATTGCTCTTGGTAAGTAAGGCTATGGATTCTACATGGCTTGAGTGGCCAGTATGGATAAAATTTAATTTTTTTAAAAAGCCTCGTATATGGGAATATGTCAATAAATAAACATCTTATAATTTATTATATCATTCTTATACACAGAAAAAACAGCCCTACAAAAGAGCTGTTTAAGTTATCTTCTATTCGAGTGTATTATATGGTACGCAAACATTGTAATTGGAAGTAATAAAATTAAAAGTAAACTCAATACTATAAATAATTTGGTTTCTTCCCTTTATTCTAAATAGGAAACTTGCCAGGACATTTATATTTTTAAACAAAATATCTTACAATTCATTTATATTGGCAGTTATGGACATCTTATTAATTCTCTTAATAGGTTTATAAGTTGAAAGAATTACTGAAGTCAATATAAAACCTATCGAAATTATTACCGGCAAAATTGGAAACTGCCAAACAGCATAGGAAAAGTGATTTTCTATCAGTTTTGTGAAGATAATTTTATTCAGTAAAACACCAACTATTATCCCTATAAAACAACCAAATAAACCATAGGTTGCTGATTCTACATTAATCATTCTCTTAATTTGAAACTTATCCATACCCACTGCACGCATCATTCCATATTGCTTTATTTTTGAAGATACGCTAATGGATATGCTGTTGATACTATTTAGTAGACTTACAAGACCTATAATCGCTATGAAACCATATACAAAAAACATAAATGCCATATATGTCCCTGTTGTCTTTTGTTCTCTACGATCATTTATTGTATTCTTGTTCCCCATAATCTTTTGAACTTCATTTATACTTTCATTTGAAAAATTCTCATCGGTCTGTAACATGACTAAGTTATATCCATTTTCATTTGTTATCTGTTTGAATGTTTCATTTGAAGTTATTATTGTAGTTTTACCTCCAGTTTCACCATCGCTAGTAAATGGATCGTATTTCAATAATCCAGCTATTTCAAAATCTTCTCCTTTAATTTTTATTTTATCTCCAATTTTATTATTGCTATCTCTATCCCAAGTAGCTAAAGCATAATGGCTATTGCCAAATACCTTCGATAAATCACTTTTTCTCTTTAGGGCCTTATCTTTTTTTAGACTTTTTAAATCAAAATCATCATATGAGATAATATCTATTTTTTCTCTACGGTTAGATTCAGATTCTAAAATTGCATTTACATCAAAAGCGCTTCTTCTACCATATACATTTTTTACTCCATCTACTTCTTTTAATTTATTCAACAAATTTGGATCAATATTATTTGAAATATCCTTACTTGTAATCTCTATATCTGCTCTGGCAGAAGATTGTGGCATTATATAATTTACAAATTCTCCAAAAACTATAAATGTTAGAAACAAGATAATACTTAATGCAAAGGATGCTGACATTAGAAATAAATTCTTTTTATTTTCTATAGCATGATTTATTCCTAGTGATTTTTCAATATGAAAGAATCTATTATTTACTAATTGTTTATTTCCTATATTAGATTCTGTATTTCCAGAAAGAGCCGCAATTGGAGAAATCTTAGAGGCTTCTTTCGCAGGTTTTTGTGCGGCAATTAAAACACTTGCAAGTCCTACCAGAACACCTGCTAGAATACCAGTTACACTTATTGTAAAAATAGGTATGTTAGAAAATTCTTCCCCAACTATATATCTTAGCCCACCACAAAGAATCCAAGTTGAAACAACACCTATTAACGTACCAATAGGAATAGCTGATTTACACCAATTTAGTGACTCTAACCTTACAAACTTTTTAATCTGACCTTTGCTCATACCAAGAGAGCGCATCATCCCAAAAAACTTCGTTCTTTGAGCAACGCTATTATTAATACTTCCAGAAATCATTAAAGCTCCAGCTACAAGTATAAGAATAAATAATATTATCGCTATTGGAATTAAGGTTTGCCCCAAGTTACTTTTTAATACATCATTGAAATTAAAACCAGTATGCTTTAATTTTAGCCTATCTATTTCCATTCGCAATCCAATTTCAGCCATACTAAAAATTGATGTTACTAAAAATACTGAAATAGCTATGCACATTATAGTTAAATGATTCTGTTTTTTACGAACTTTAGCTGATATTGGAATTAAACTAAGATAACTTTTCATTCGAAGCACTTCCTTGATCAACTAGTATTCCGTCCGAAACTCTTAAAACTCTAGTTGCTGATTGAGCTATCGAGTGGCTATGTGTAATCATGATTATAGTTTGTTCATATTTCTGTGAAGATTCTTTAAGTAAACTAATAACCTCTGAACTATTTTTAGAATCTAGGTTTCCCGTTGGTTCATCCGCTAGAATTAGAGAAGGCTTCGTTATAAGTGCTCTACCTATAGCAACCCTCTGTTGCTGACCTCCAGAAAGTTCACTTGGTAAGTGATTTCTTCTCTCTTGTAATCCTAATATATTTAATAGCTCATCAAGATACTTTCTATCTGGTTTCTTATAATCCAATAAAACAGGGAAGATTATATTTTGTTCCACAGTTAATTCTGGAATTAAATTAAATCCCTGAAAAATAAAACCTATATTTCTGCGACGAAATACCGTAAGCTCACTATCCGTCATTGTAAACAAATCTTTATTATTAATAATAACCTTGCCATCAGTCGGTATATCTATCGCACCTATTATATTCAAGAGCGTACTTTTCCCAGAACCTGATTCTCCTACTATCGCTATATATTCTCCTTTATCTACCGAAAAACTAACATCTTTTAGTGCATGCACTGCATTATTTCCTTTTCCATATATTTTAGAAATAGATTTAATCTCTAATAAACTCATAAAACACCTCGATCTTATTCTATTTATAATAAGAATAACATTCCATTCCTATCATCCTTGGCTTGAGCATTTAATATTGAAACAATCTGATTTATGGAATCAAACAACCTATAAATCGTTCCTTCTTTGTCAGAATCAATCTGAATATTACTATTGCCTTCAAAATACATATTGATTTGTGCTTCTGCATTTTCAATAATTTCTTCTTGCATTTTAAATAAAGAAAAATATACCAAGTGTTAAAATAGTAAAAATAAAACTTATAAAAATTTAAAGGAATAGAAATAGTTTTAAATTCTTTCCAAGTAAATATTTGAATTGATAGAGCAAATAAAATATTAACTATAAAGACATATTTGATATATTTTTTATTGTTTTCATCTGAAAATATTAACATCATTTTTCTACCTCAACAAGAAACGTTCCACTTATATCCCAGGCCTCTAATAGTTTGTATCATTTTGGGATGATTAGGATTATCTTCAATTTTCACTCTAAGTCTACGAATATATACAGTTACTGAATTATTGTCTATATAATTATCATTAATATCCCATAATTTCTCTAAAATTTGATCTTTAGTTAGTACAATATTAGGATTTTTCATGAATAAACAAAGTAACTTATATTCACCACTCGTAAGATTTAAAGCATAACCATTTTTATGAAATTTTTAATTTTACAAAACTGAGATTGTCATACGATCAATTTACTTGCGAGCTTGTAAACTTGTTTTATTTCTTTACTTTCCAAACTCCAGCTATCAAGTTCAATTTTAATTAACTCTGGAAATTTCTTACTAATATCTCTTAACGCATTTCCAACTGATTTTCTTACATATACACTCGAATCTTCTTTTAAACTAACTAATCTTTCAATAGCCTCATTCGGATTTTCTTTGAAATATGGTCTACTTGTCCATATCCTTAATCCCTCTGTTACTGCTCTCCTCGTATTCGGATTATCATTTTCTTACAAAATTCATCAAATGACTTTGCCAATACTTCCTGAACTCTCCAATTGTCATCTTTAGAAACTTCATCTCTCATAAACATTAGAACTTCTTCATCTGCTGATAAACATCCAAATAGAAATACACCATACATTCTAACTTGGTATACATTAGATTTAAAAGCTAAAAAAGCCAGCTCTTTGATATATTTTTCATCATTAGATTTATAATCAGAAAACGCTCTTTTTTCTTCCTCTTTGAAGCCATTTTCTATCAAAGAAAATTCTTTTTCCAAACTTATAATATATTTTTTCACACAGTTTCCCTCCATCAAATTCAAACTTTCAAAACTTTACAAACTGAGATTTTCCAGAAGCTAAAGATTACAAATCATGACATAGTCCTCTTCATTTTCAGGTGTACACTGGGGAATAACTTGATTCTCCTTTTTAGACTTGTTGTAATGTTCTCGTAATTCTATTCTACATTTTTTTATCTATGCAATATATAATGTTGGAACTCTTAATTCAAATTTATTCCAAATATATTCTTTGATTTGGCATACGTTAACTTGCTCTCAGCATTTGTCAAATCAAACTCATCCAGCTCAATTTCAACGTTTATATGCTTATCGACATTAAGTTTGGACAAAAGTGCTACTGTCTCCACGTTGCTTGAGTTGTCAGCGTAAATAAAATCTAATAATTTTGAAAAGTCTAGTATGTGGGAACATGTCAATCAGTATACATCTCATAATTTATTATATCATTTTGGAGCAAAAAAAAAACAGCCCATAAAAGAGCTGTTTAAATTATTATTTTCTTAATCTAGTCGCATTACTTATACTAGATGAGCTGCAAACATTGCTATAGGAAGTAAAAAAATCAAAAGTAGATTCAATACTATAAATAATCTGTCCTTTTCTTTTACCCCACATATTAAACCTATTAGTCCAATAATTGGACAGACAAACATTGATGTAAGTCCAGTTGGTCTTAGGTTTGTATAGTCTTCAAATATATCTATTGGCAGTAGGTAGAAAATCACAAAAATCGTGAGTCCAAGTAGAAATATCTTCTTGCTTAATTTCTCTTTCATAAATCCTCCTCTTTCTTTGAAATTATTCTGTTCTAATCAAATCAATTGTTGGTCTGTCTAAAATTCTTTTTAAAGAAAAATTATAGATTAGTAAGTTGATTGCGTAAACCACAATAGAAAATCCAAAAAATAATTTATAGTCATAATATCTTATTAATATATTCAGACTTAAATTAGGAGCTATACGAGATATTACAAGCATGACTCCTAATGTGGTTATTCCCGCAACAATAAATGATTTTATTTGCTCTTCTATAAACTCTTTTCGATAAATATTCTTTAACTCATCTACGTCCATACCGCATGAATAAAGGCTGCCCATTTCCTTCTTTCTACTCATGAGACTTAAATTAATGGATGAATAACCATTTGTTACATTAAGAATAAAAATAATGAAAGCCATCGCAAATGCGACTTTCTTCAAAGATTCTAGATCACTTTTTCGATTCATTTCAATATCTGCTTTTGTGTTAATATCGTACTTTTCATTTGGCATTATCGATTCTCTTATCTTATTATCCAAATAATCCTTTACATTTCTCATCTCCGAGTCTTTTACATTCATATTTAATACATACGGAGCATTAACCAATTCTTCATCTTTTGACTCATCCATAAGTTGGAAGAAAGTATCGAAATCTGTATAGATTTTTACATAAAATGGTAAAGTTATTGAATCATAGTTTCCCAAATCATCTATAGTTTTAGAAATTTTTATACTTTTTTGAAAATCCTCTCCTATCTGTAAGTTTATATCTTTCGGATTATTAAAATATGGTATTTTATTTGCTTTAGCTACTGGAGTGTTTGGATTTTCTTGTACCATATTATAAAGAATAAATTCTCCCTTACTTGCCCCCAATTTACTAAAGTCTTCATCTTCTAAAGCTATAAGCATCCCATTCAACTGGCTTGAATGACTCTTTTTCAAATAATACTCTAACTTTTGATCTAGAGACATGTTAATAGCTTCTTTGGACAATTCTAAATCATTATCTACCTGAATATAACTTTCTTTTGAAACATAGGACTTTTTATTTGGAATTTCTTTTTCAATTTCTTCAAAAACTTTAGGAACGCTCCTATTTTCACTATAATAACTAGCTATTACATTGTAACCTGCATCATAGTAAGAAAAATTTCTGTTATATTTGGTTACTGCCACAATAATGACTAAAACAGAAATTATAATGACACCAATAGCAGAAACATAACGCTGTGATTTAATACTATCAAGGTTATTTGATTTTAATTCTTTCCGTAAGCTCCTATATCTTTTTTTCTTAAAGCTATTAAAGTTTAAATTTCCCTTTATACCTTCAATAATAGGTATTTTTGAAACTTTCTTTGCTGGTTGAATAATAGAAAATACTACTACTAAAAGAGCTACTGTAACAATCGCTAGGCTAAGTAAAGGACTGAAATAACTAGATACCAAGTTTTCGACCCCTTGATCAATCTCAAGATGCCTAAACAATTTTAAGATAAGACAGTATCCAAAGATATGACCAATTAATATAGGTAGAACAGATAGGAAAATACCTTCTTTTAATAGTAACAAGTATATCTGAAAATCCGTAGTGCCTATAGACTTATATACAGAAAGTTCCTTGATTTTCCTAAAAGCCCACACCTTGAATATATTTTTTACAAAAAATACAAATAGTAATATAGCCCCTATTACAGAAAGAATGGTTCCTAATTCAGTTAAAATATTATGGGGAAATTCATACTCAACGCCGTAATAATCTATTAAATTAGAATTGAAAGTTAAAGAAACATCTTTACCTATTTTTTTAGTGATTTCATTTTGTAGATTTACTTTGTTATCATAAGCCTTTTCAAAAGAATTAAACTTTAATACTACTTTGCCTGGATCATCTTCATTTTTCAGTGCTAAAGCATAATTAACTCTACTGTATTTATTATAGACATCTTCATAAATTCCAACCACCTCAAAGTCTTTACTAAAACTACGCTTGTAAGACTCCTTATCAGTAAAAGTACTTATGTTATCTATCTCTTTACCCTCTATTAGTCTATGCCCAAAATCAAGCTGTATTTTATCTCCTAATTTTAGCTTATTTTTTTCGACTAGACTTTTTGATAATACTATTTCTCCATCACTTTTAGCAAAGTGTCCTTCAAGTAAATCTGAATGCTCTCTCATTTTATTTATATCATTATCTTGGTAATTTACGGCAATCAAATCATTCTTGTACTTTGCTGATTCAGGGGTTATGGACATTTCACCTACAAATTCTATATTATTAATATCTTTTATTTTTTCAATATCATTACTTGTTAAGTTCCCTTCAAGTTCTGCATCATAAAAATTTACGGTCATGAAATTTTCATTATTATATTTAACAATTGTATAACTATAATAAAAAACCACAGTAAAAAATAAACTGACAATTAAAAGTGAGATGAAAATCGGAAAATTCTTCTTATTCATTTCTTTCATCTCCTACAATTTTTCCATCGACTATTGTAATAATACGATTTGCTTGTAAGGCTATTTCTTCGTCATGGGTGATTAGGATAATCGTCTGTTTTAAGGTCATATTAAAATACTTAAAGATTTCAATAATTTCCTTGGAATTTTTTCTATCCAAGTTTCCTGTTGGTTCATCTGCTAGTATAATGGATGGATTGTAGATAAGACTTCTCGCTATGGCAACTCTTTGCTGCTGGCCTCCTGATAGTTCACTTGGAAAAGAATCTAACTTCTTCTCTATTCCTAGTTTTCTAACTGTATCTAATAGGACGTCCTCATTGATTTTTCTCTTATCAAGCTTTAATGGAAGTTCTATGTTGTGTCTAACAGTTAAATTCGGAATCAAATTATAAAATTGATAAATTAAGCCTACTTTTCTCCTCCTAAAAAGTGCTAATTCTTTTGAAGAATACTTTGAGATGTCATTACCATCTATATAAACCTTTCCATCATCTGGACTATCCACTCCTCCTATGATATGTAGGAGGGTTGATTTACCAGATCCGCTTGGTCCAACAATGGCGACAAATTCTCCTCTTTCAATTTCAAGGTCAACTCCATCTAAGGCAACAACTTTAGAGTTTCCCTCTCCATATTCTTTCCTTAGGTTTTCTACTTTTAATATTTCCATACTTGCCTCCTTTTTCTTATGTCAAGGTAAGCATATAAAAGTAAAGTGATTTTTAGGTGACATTGTAAAATTTAATTTCAAATCTTGCTCCAGCATCAATATTTGAAACAGAAATCTCCCCATTGTTTTTTTCGACAATTGTCTTTGCCATGGCAAGACCTATTCCAAAGCCATTTGAATCGGGAGTTTTATAAAAGCGTTTAAAGATTTTTTTCATATTCTCTTTTTCTATTCCTCCGCCATTGTCTTCAATGATTAAGCTTGTATAGAGGGGATTTTTGTATGATGAAAGCACAATTTTGTCACAAGTAGGTCTATTATCAGCATTCTTGATAATATTGATAAAAGCTTCTGCTAGCCAATAAAAATCTCCACAAATACTATTTTTCTTTAAACTCTTCTTTATTTCTACATTGATAGATTTTCTTAAATCTAAACTATCTAAAGCATAATCCACTAATTCATCTAAACGAATTTGTTCTTTTTTCATAAGATCTTTGTTTGCATCAAGGCTTGATAGTTTAAGTAAAATATCTGATAGAGAATTTAATCTGATAGTTTGCCTTTTTAAAATCTCTATATCTCTATTATCTGGAAAGTCCATCTCCAAATTTTCTATGGAAAAAAGCATAGACGTGATTGGAGTTTTGATTTGATGGGCGATGTCTTCTAGGTATTCTATTTGCTTTTCACTATTTTTATTACTTGTCTCTTTTGCTTCGACTATTTCTATAAAAAGTTTGTAAATCTTATCTTCCAAAATTGAAAAATCGTCTTGTTTCATAGGAATTTTGTAGTCCTGATTTTTCATATTTTCTATTAAATCTATGAGCTCATTTATTCTATTTTTATTTCTTTTTTCTAAAAAGTAATAAAGAAGTCCCAGACTTATTATCCAAAATACATATATCATCTCAATCCATCCTATAACCAATTCCTCTAACAGTAGTTATAACTTCCCTATCAAGTTTTTCCCTAATTCTTTTGATGGTTGATGTGAGAGTATTGTCATTTACAAACTTATCCCTATCTTCCCAAAACATTTCTAACAGCTGGCCTCTAGTATAAACTCGGTGAGGATTTTTAATAAATAAGACTAGGATTTCATATTCAAGAGGAGTTAGGTCTATTTGATTAGCCTTAAAATAAACTTTTGAATCATTTAAATCTATTTTGATATCCTTGTAAGTAATTATTTTGTCTTGATTTAGAGGTATTGTTCTTAAAACCGCATCAATTCTTGCCCTTAATATTGCAAGGGAAAATGGTTTAGTTAAATAGTCGTCTGCTCCTTGATCTAGGGCATCAATTATAAAATCTTCATCATTTTTTACAGTTATTACAATAACTCTTATGTCCTTATCTTTTAATCTTTCTATCAAATGTTGACCGTCTTTATCTGGTAGATTTATATCAAGTAGTGCCACATCCATGTCTACATTCATCATATAGTTTGCTTCGTAAAAAGATGATGCAATCTCTACTCCATAACCATTATTAACTAAATACTTTTCCATTTGTAAGGCAATTTCTTTATTATCCTCTATAATCAAAACACTCTTCATTTTAACCCTCTCATGTATCAACTTCGAAATCTATTAAATTAATTTGTTCTGTATCATTTGTCTATAAGCAATTTAATGCTACTAACCAATAATTACACTTATAGTATACCATTATCACTTATATTAAAAACAGACCCTTTACGGATCTGCTACTTGTCAATAAGAATCTCAATTCCAGACTTGAATATTACTTTTAATTTCTCATCATAAATTACTATCTTCTCTATGAGTTTTCTTACCAATTCTTCATCATAGCTTTCTATACTCTAATTCTTGATTATTTAAAAATTCTTCTAATTCCATTAATCTGCTTTGTACATTTTTCTCTTCTGAAATACTCAATAGTATCTTTTCTTTTTCATTTCTTAACTCTTCCACCCTTTCTACAAGGTCTGTGTAGTCTTTCTTAGCATTAGCAACTTTTAAAAGTTCTTCTTGAACCGCCAGCATTTCTTTGTCTATTTCTTCGATTCCACTACTTCCATCACCTGTGATGACTTTTTCAATATTCTCTTTTATTATTTCTTTTAATTCACTACTTTCAGATATAAGTTGATTAATGGCTTCTACGACTGCCTCTTGTAGGTCTTCTTCTCTTATGGTTCTTGCTTCACATGCATCTGGTCCATGGGTTACTCTTGTACAGCATCTCCAAATGGTGTACTTTTTCCCTCTGTTGTTCCAAGCAATTCTCCTGTAAATATCCCCGCATTTAGAAAGGTATTTTAGAGCATCTTGTAAATCTTGTGCTGTTTCTTGTTAATATTCTTCAATTAACATCTTAGAGATTTTGTTTCTGATCGCTTTCTTATGGCATAAAAATTCCTCCTGATTAGTTTTTCTTAACCATAATCAGGAGGTTTCTATACACAGAATTTTACACAGTCTCAAATATCTAGTACTTCTACTATCTCTTCTCTTTTTTCTTTCATTATAATTTTTTTGATTACTTCTTCATCTAAGTATTTTGAAAAATCATCCAATTCAGATGTTACTTCAAATATTATATTATGATTTTTATCACTTAAATCAAAACTCGAGTCATATTTTGTTTTATCTGACCAATAATTCCAATTTATATCTGTCCTTTCATAATATACATAATTTTTTTTTGGAGTTACAAACACTCTTTTATTAATGAGTTTTTTTCCATCTTCTACTTTAAACATATCAGAATATAATTTTATTCCTTTGAATACTTTATAATCACTAATAGAATCATTTGAAACATTTAATCTAATGTCTTCATACTTCATAAAATACCTCCTTATGTTAATCAATTTTACTATATTATCAACACTGATAAAGTAAATTAATTATTACAAGCTTATTATAATTTTTAAGCTTTAGAGAATCAACAACATTTTGAGTATTACTTCTTCCCTTATCTTTCCTGACATCTTTGATATTATACTTATCTTCTTCGTCAACACCTATTATCATGAAAGCATCTCTACTATTAGCCATGAAAATAATATCATGAAGCAAATCTTGCTTTCCTTTTTTATCACATTTATACCTTTTTTTAATCCAAGTACCCAACTTCTCGCCTAAGATCTATCAATTCCAATATCACTTATTGTTCAACCATACACCTACTCCATAAATCTCAACTAATTGTATTATACAATTTTCAAGGAAGAAAAACAATCCTATATAAGTACTGCCTACTTATTTATTATAATTTCAATCCCAGATTTAAATATTACTTTCAGATTCTCTTCATAAACCACTATCTTCTCTATAAGTTTTTTTACCAATTCTTCATCGTATCTTTCTATCTCCAATTCCTGATTATTTAAGAATTCTTCTAACTCCTTTAGCCTGCTTTGTTCATTTTTCTCTTCCGCCATAGTTAGGAGTATCTTTTCTTTTTCATTCCTTAATTCTTCCACCTTATCTGCAAGGTCTGTATAGTCTTTCTTGGCATTAGCTACTTTTAAAAGCTCTTCTTGAACCTTCAGCATTTCTTTGTCTATTTCCTATATTCTACTACTTCCATCACCTGTGATGACTTTTTCCATGTTTTCTTTTATTATTTCTTTTAATTCGCTACTTTCAGATATAAGTTGATTAATGGATTCTACGACTGCCTCTTGTAGATCAGTCTCTTTTATGGTTCTTGCATGGCAGGCATCTGGTCCATGAGTTACTCTTGTACAACATCTCCAAACAGTGTATTTCTTTCCTCTGTTATTCCATGCTATTCTCCTGTAAATATCCCCACATTTAGAGCAGTAGACAATACTTGAAAGGGCATATTTGCTGGAATAAATTCTTCTTTTTTTGAGTAAAGTTTATAGCTGATTGTGGCTATGCTTTTGTTACTTCATAATTTGTCTCTCTATTTATGAGTCTTTGTTTTACAACAAAAAAACTATCCAAAGAAATAAATTTCAATGGATAGTTTTTTTATATTGCTAATTTAGTTGTTTATCTTTTCATTATTTTTGATTAGCTCAGCTTTTACTAAAAGCCTTTTATCGTTTTTGGGATAAGGATGACACGCCATTAAAAAGAGTTTGGTCTTTCCTTCTTCTCGTGTAAATTTACTCCAATCCGTAGGTTCAATCACTTCTTTATCAACTACCTTGTAATAGAGTTCTTCTTCTCTAGTAGTAATTTTTAGCTCATCACCTTTTTCCAACTTGTCAATATTTAGAAAAGATTGTGTTTCGTTTATCCCTCCTCTGTGCCCTGCAAGAACAGTTATAGTATTTTCCTCTGAAGTCGGTATATCTGTATCTTCAACAATACCTGAACCTTCTAATAAAGATTGTTCACTTGTATTATCACTAATAGGGGTAATTACCCCTATCTTATCGATTCTAAGAACGCCTATAGCTATATCTTTTATAGAGTCTTTTGATGCAACATTTTGTTCTATCTCTTCAGGTCTATTCTCCTGTTCGTAATTTTCAAAAGGAGGTAATTCTTGTTTTATTTGTTTTTCCAGATTAATAGATTCTTCTTTCTTTAATTCTATCCTCTTATGGTTTAGAAATAGAAAAGCAATAGAAAAAACAATGAATATTAACCCGACTGCAAGAAGAAATTTACTTAAATGATCTTTTTTTGCTTATTTGACATTTTTCTTTCTTCTTGATCTTATTCTCTTTTTTCTTCGAATTCCAGCAAAAGTAGAAAGATTACCAAGTCCTAGTAAAATCCAAGCATAGGTTGATGGATTTAATCCGTTTCCTGTTTTAGGTAATTGCTTACCTGGCAAAGGAGTCTTAGGAGTATTTGGTTTAACTGGTGTTCCAGGGTTGTTTGGCTTTTCTGGCCCTTTTGGAGTTTCAGGCTTATTTGGTTCTTGTGGATCATTAGGTTTATTTGGTGTATTTGGTGTATTTGGTTCTTCTGGCTTACCTGGCTCTGTTGGTTTTTCTTCTTTATTTACAATTGTAAAACCATCTTTCATATTGCCAAGATAATTGACATCAAACCATCTTCCATCTAGTTTTATTGTATTTCCAGTTTCGCCAACTTCTTTTACCGTATAGTGGTAGTCGTACGTTGAATTTGTGCCTTTCTTAACATCTAAGTCTTTGAATTCCCCACTCCAATTATTGTCTCTGTTTAAATCAAGAAGTTTTCCAGTAGCCTTTCCATCTCTATAAAGTTCTACTACGATTTTGTCTACTGGCTTATTTCCATATAAAGTCCAGTCTTTTTTAACTTCAATAGTTATAGTATCTGGTTCAGATGGTGTTGGTGGTGTAGGCGGTGTTTTAGGCTCTTCTTTATTTGTAATTGTAAAGCCATCTTTCATAGACCCACTGTAATTTACTTTGTACCAATTTCCATTCAGCTTAGTTGATCCAGTTTCTTCTCCGGCTTCTTTTACTGAATATTTAAAGCCCTCTTTTGAATCTACTTTTTCTACTACGTCTAAGTCTTTAAATTCTCCACTCCAATTATTGGCTTTGTTTAGTTCTAGCTTTTTACCTGTAGATTTCCCGTCTCTATAGAGTTCTACTTCGATTTTGTCTACTGGTGCAGTTATTTCTTTTCCATCTTTTCCTTGCCAAATCTTTTCAACCTTGATGTCTTCTTTTGATGGAGTTATTGGTGTCCATGGGTTTGATGTTTCTTCTAACTTGTTTGTTATTTTAAAGCCTTCTTTTGTTTCTTCATAGCTTACTTTATATTTGCTATCTGATAGTTTGATGTTTCCTTCTTTTTCACCAACTTCTTTTACTGAGTATTCATAGGCTTTTTCTACGTCTAGTTTTTCTACCACATCTAAGTCTTTAAACTCTCCACTCCAATTGTTTGAAGCATTTAGTTCTAGCTTCTTATCTGTCTTTTCTCCATCTCTGTAGAGTTCTACTTCTATTTTGTCTACTGGTGCAGATATTTCTTTTCCATCTTTCCCTTGCCAAATCTTTTCAACCTTAATGTCTTCTTTTGGTGGAGTTATTGGTGTCCATGGGCTTGATGTTTCTTCTAACTTGTTGGTTATTTTAAAGCCTTTTTCTTCTGTTCCACCATAAGTTACTTGGTATTTACTGTCATCAATTGTGAGTTTATTATCTTTTTCTCCAACTTCTTTGATTGTGTATTTGTAAGCTTCTTTTGCGTTTAAGCTTGCTTGTACATCAAGATCTTTAAACTCTCCACTCCAATTATTAGACTTGTTTAATTCTAACTTCTTATCTGTCTTTTCTCCATCTCTGTAGAGTTCTACTTCGATTTTGTCTACTGGTGCAGATATTTCTTTTCCATCTTTATTTTGCCATACCTTTTCAACTTTGATGTCTTCTTTTGGTGGCTCTAGTGGTGTTGGTCGAGTCTGTTTTTCTAGCTTTATTTTTACAGGATTAGAAATATTAAATGACGTTGTCGGATTATCAATTCCCTCTGATTTAATTGTTGTCAAGTATGCAGGGCGGTTATAAGCATAATCTTCTTTTCCCTTTTCCTTAGGAGCTTCCATTTTAATTTGAATTTCGGCTATCTTTTGTCCTTTAAATACATAGTCGCTTCCATCTGGAGTTTTTCTTAGATCAAAAGCTACAGCTGTAACCTTACTCAAATCATCTGGGGCTTCATTACTCCAGATTCCAGGATTTTTATCTATAGATAGATTGTCTTCGTTGTTATATGATAAGTTTTCAGCGGTAGAATAGTAAACAACAGGCTTAACACCTAAGTATTGTAATTCAGTAGTGTTTATACCTTTAAATGCTCCATGCCATCCATGTTCTCCATTCTTATCTGTTGCATTTTCTAAAATATCATATAACACAACATTTGAAGTTTCAGAATCTGCATTTGTTACAAGTCGAAGTTTATAACTATAATCTTCTCCTTCTTTTGTCTTATCTTCTGTGCTATAATCCTTGCCTTCTCCTCTTACGTATTTATTAAAACCAGTTTCCACAGGTAGGAGTATATCTTCTTCAACCTTAACAGCTCCATAAAGTGTGTTCTTTAACTCTGGGTCGACTTTTCCATCCCCATCAGGGTCATATAGATAAGATTTCCCGCTTTCATCATAAGCATTTCCTACTTCAAATGTTGCTTCTTCTGAGAATCCCTCTCCTCCAACTATAGCCTTTTTATCAGAGCGCTGAAAAGCGACAATATTATAATTATTATCTACCTTATTGGCATCAGCATATTTTGCTGTGGCAGAATAAGCAACTTGGAACCCAGTAGTAGCATAATCATAACTTTTTATCCAATTGTTGTTCTTACCAGCAGTACTTTCTACTTCAAACTTTACAAGCTGTCTTCCACTATCTTTATAATTATTTGAAACCACTTCCGCTTTTACAGTAGCTTTTTGATAAATTTCAGTATATAAATCTTTGTTAGCATATGCAATTGCAGATCCTTCATCATATTTATAGCCAAGTGGAAGTAAATCATAAAAAATTCCACCTTCTTGGGTCACAGGCTCATAAATATTTTTTGGAATTTCATTGCCGAAAATTTTTTCGTATTCTCTAATTTGAAATTTTTTTGTAATGGTCTGATTTGAAACATCATTTTCACTATAGACTTCCCATTTATCTAATTCTGCTTCATATTTATAACTTTCCAAATTAAATGCGACAGAAGCCTTTTTATTAATATCTTCAAAACTCTCTGTAGCTATATTGTATATCTTTATTTTATTTGCTTTTTCTAATTTTTCTCTAAGAGATACTACAGTTGGAGAGTTCCCTTTAATAATAAGTGATGAATCAATATCTAAATATGTTAACCCTTCTAAGTTTTTAGGTGAAACTACTCTAAAGGCTACCAAGCCGTCCTTAGGAATTAGGCTAGATACATCCCAAATTGCTGATAGATCACTCTTATCTTCTGAAAAGTTTTTACGACCCAACTCTTTCCAATCATCATCGGTAGCTGTTTTCCCATATAAGACAAATTCTTCATTTGTTCTATTGTTCTTACGTTCTCCAGTCCTTTGGTCTATTTCAATTTGATTAAAAGAAATTTTATTAGGTAGCAGCCTATAGTCATCTTTTCCAAGTTTTATTGATTCATTATCATCAATTTTTAGTTCTAATTCTTCATCAACTATATCATAACCAAACGTATCTGGGGAATAGCCTTCTCTTCTTTCTGAAATATAAAAAGAAGATTTTATATCCTCTCCATTTAATAATAAATCAAGATCTCCTGGCTTAAAATCACCATTACTTGAGATGCCTTTATAAAAACCATGATAACTCAGCTCATGATGATAATCTTCCCATGTCAATTCATTTGAAGCAGAAGTCGTTATTATATCGTTTTTATCATTATCTAACTTATCTCCCTCATGAACATCTGTAGCTCTTTGTTCAAAAATAACTTCATTTTTATATTTTATACCATCAGAACTTTTGTCTTTCGGGCGAGGATAACGAACAATAACTCTATATTCTGTATAATCTTTATCTGATTTGCTCCTGGTTTTAGAACTTTCACGCACATAAGAGCCATCATTTTCTTTAATAAATTTCACTTCGTTATGAGGATATTCGTTGGAGTAAACTCCAACGAGTTCTCCACCATCTTGTGGCTTTTCAATTATTTTCGTAATAAAAGGTTGATTTGCAGTATTGACAATCGCGACAACATATTGACAGTAATTATATTTATTAATATCAAAATCTTTAGGTTTATTTCCAAATGGCCAAGAATATACACGACCATTGTTACCTGATGCTGCTTTATAAGCTTCTTCTAATTCTATTCCAGTGTCCAAGCGATAGCTTATCTTATTACTTTCAAGTTCTTCCGGTATACCATCATGAGTTGCTTTACCTTTTGCTTGAAGTACTCCCTTTGAACAGTCAATAACTCTTTGAGGGTTAATACTATATTCTACAGTTATAGCAACATTCTGAGAACCATCCAAATCTTTATAATTATAAAATACGATTTCATCATCTTTAGTATCCTCTGTTCCCTTAGTATCTATTCTATAAGTATATGATACTCCAGAGGTAGGATTCTTCTCATCCCCTATGCTGAATCTTTTAGGAACAACGCCACTATAGGTTCTATTACGAACATCAAATAATTCACGAGGAATTCTTACTTCTAATTCACCGGCCTTATACACTTTTTGATTAGAAATAGTAAGGACATATTGTTGTGTAAGGTAATCTTTAGATGTAGTAACTTTATTTATTTCGTATTTTTCTATAGGATCACTTGTATTCCATTCTAGGTTGATTTTATAATTCCAGTTGTCTTTATATACGTTATTTACTACAAATTCACTATGTGTTACATTACCATTTTCATCTTTTGTGTACTTTGGTTCTAAAGCCATTGAATTGTGATAGTTGGATTTTGTTACAAGCTCTGCTTTATAAATAAGAGTTTTTCCATCTTCATTTTTTGACGGAAGATTTTTCCACTCATAAACAGTAGTAACATCTTTTCCAGTTTCTAAAGTTGCTCTACCATCTTCATATTCTTGCCAAGTTTTTCCTTCATCTGATGATGAATATAATTTTATAGCTAATGTTTCAGGTCTATTTTTTACTTCTACATCTGTTCCAGCTCCGTCGCCCTTCCAGTTAATAGTGAGTTTCGCTGTTTGAGTCGTTGTTTGTTCATTAGAAGAGACTGTTTCTTCTACTTTTTCATTAATCGCACCCATACTACGTGTTTTTTTATTGTCTTTTATTCCCTCACTTAAAACTTTGCTATTCTCTTTTTCCTCGGTAGCCTTGCCTTTATGCAATATAGTGCCTTCAATAACAATGCTACCTTCTACATCTGTTTTATCTTCTACAAGTCTTGTAAATACTACATTTAGAGTATCTCTCTCTTCAGAATTCAGCCTATTTACATGTGCGTTTGCGACTTGAACGCCATCAGGAGTACGGATTGCAAAATTACTTTCAGCTGCCTCGAAATTTTTTGGAAGTATTATATTAAAGTAGTCTCCTTCATTAATTTCCGCTTTATATTCACTTGCATCCCAGTCTATTTCTAGTCTACAGTCCTTATCTTCCTCAATTTTCTCATTAAGATCAATGGTATTACCTTTTCGATCTTTGACCTCCATCCTACTAACTCTTGTTTTTGACAAATGATTTGCACCTTGTGCAAATGCTTCACCAGTTGGTACAATTGTACCTAACAGCATTAAACAAGCTAAAAAAAACGCTATTATCTTTTTACATTTTAACATTATTTCCTCCTTTTCTTCTTTTTTCTACAGATACATCCCATATACAACGAAATTTTTTCCGATGAAAAAGTATCTATACATGATAATATTACCACTTTTCAAGAATTTTTACCATCTTTTGTAAGCTTTTACATCAATTTCACCCGACACTATTTTTAGTTTACATAGTTAGAAGAGTTAACTATAATACTTTGTGATGTCTTAAACCATTAGATTAGATTGACTAAAATCGAGTAGGAGCTAATTTATAGCCCATCTCACACCACCCGTACGTACCGTTCGGCATACGGCGGTTCAATATTTTCTTGTATCATATTATTTATTACTTATGTATAATATTTAACTTTATTCTTTTTGTATCTGAACCTTAAGAGATGAATACGTCCTTCCTTGTGTTCCATCAAGTCATAGTGCATCCTTTTCAAATATTACAATAAATATTGTTCCTCCATTCGCTCTATTTCCATTACAGAAACTTCTTCGCTACTATGGATTCTGCTGACTTCTCACTATTCGTTGTTAATACTATTTCGCTAGCGAGACATCACGGGATAAGCCCTAATACTTTCATCGTTTACTTGCAAAATTTACGCTTTGGGTTTACGGTTACCTTTTGGGGCTTCGCTATCTTTGGCTAGCTTGCCCACCTGTTACGCCTTGTATTCTGTTCCTGTTCGTCAAGCCACGATTTCGTTATTGCTTTCTCTCTCCTAGATGTCACCATCTAAAACTTGCAAGTCGCTATTAGATTCGTTGGTAACTACACTCTGTAGGGATTTTCACCCCAGCATTAAAACATTCCCGTCATACCAAAAAATAAGGGCAGTCCGAAGACTGCCGATATTTATCTTTCTGCACCTTTGCTATGGTCTTTCTTATTTGACTTAACTTTGTCATCTGTCTTAAAGCTTTTTATTTGCCCTAATATGGACTTTTTATCTTTATCTTGAATCTTTACTTGTTCTTTTGCTTTTAAGAGCTTAGAAGATAAAATACGAACATTTTTATGTTCTTTCCCGTTGTTATCAATGCTTGTTTTTACTTGTCCGAAGATTTTAACAAAATCTCCTTGTTTTAGGTTCTCTAAATCTTTTGTCTTATCTCCATATGCTGAACAATTGGTATAAACTTTATTTCCATCGTCATCTTTAGAAACAAGAGAAAAATTACTTACTTTAAATTTTTCTCCATTGGCATTTTCTCTTTCAAGATTTTCTACTTTTCCAACTATATTACCCACGAGATTTATGAGGTCGTCTTTTTCTTCAAGTTCATTGGTATTTTCAACAATCTTACCTTGTTCTTTCATATCATCAATCATATAGTCAAAGTCATCACTTAGTAAACCTGTTGTGTCATTATTCATATATAAAACATAGACTTCTTCAAGTGCCTTTTCATCATTAACACCCTTTTCTATGCTCACAAGTGCTTTTATAAAGTCCTTGTAATTATCATTAATCATTTCTTCTAAGTTTTCTCTAATATCTTTGTATTCCATAGTTTCCTCCTTTTTCATAAAGCCGTCTATCTCTTTTTTCTTGCTTCCTCTTTCTGCTGACTGATGAGTTTTTTCTTTTGTTTTGTAACTGCTTGATTTCTTCTTCCATTAAAATTTTTTTTCTATGTTTTTCATTTTCTTTGTCCTTTCTTCTTGATTTTGAGCAATAAAAAAACAGTAAACCAATTTGATTTACTGCTTCGTGAATTGCTATCTTGTATCTTTTATTTGGTTATTTGAGTTTAATAAACTGGGATTCATAAATTATTATCTAATCATGTTTTTAGTTCATCAAAACTGTAATCTCCTTTTAACGCTATTCCATCTTTAATAATTGAATTCTTACATTCCTTTTTGTAATCTTCAATCATTCTCCCAAAACCACCTCCGCCATGCGTGCAAAACGGAATAATTGTCTTTCCACTTAAATCAACCGTTCTTAAAAACGATAGCACGGGTGGGGCAAAAGTTTTAAGCCAATTAGGAGAACCAATAAAAACCACCTCCGCATTTTCAATAGTTTCCGCCCCTTGAATAAGAGGTGGGCAATATCCTTTTTCAATTTCTTCTCTCACTTCTTTTACAGCTGTATTATATGAGAATGAATAAGGCTTTTGTGGCTTCAGCTCTCTCAAATCTCCATCAGTAATCAACGCAATATCTTCTGCTAATCTTCTTGTTATTCCTGAATATGAATAATATACAACTAAAGGACTCATTATAATTACCTCCTTAATTCAACCTAATTACTATTATATCATTTTTATTATATGATACGTAGCCTGATATTATCTATCCTGTTCACTCCCCCTAAAATATACATAGTGTCTACACACCCTGCAATAATCTACACTTGAACTGTTTCCACAGAGAGTTTTCCAAATAGAAAAATGGCTTCTAAGATTTCTTTTAAAATCCTAAAAGCCATTGATTTCAACAGTCTTATGACCTCTTATCTTATTTTCTTGACATCAATACTATAATTAGTCATAACATGTATCAAGACCACTCTGACGATAGCAATACATCAGGAAGAGAGCCTTCACACTCGTTGCACGGTGGAAGTTGCAAAAGAAATGATATATTCGGGTGCATATCAAAGCCCGTTCAATTAGAATATACACTACTTCTGCTGCTTCATCTCCATCATTTCATGAACAAACTGTTCCGGTAAGTCAGCATGAATATTGTGGCTTGATTCATAACCTGATTTAAGAGTACTGTTTTTAATTAACGCATGCACTTCTTCTGCATCTTTTTCGTCCATAGCAGATAGTAATATTCCATTATGATCATAATAGCTCGGCACGGTTTCATTTGAAGGCGCAACATGAAGAATGATTGTCGGACATTCTATTTCGCTCAACATCTTTTTCTGGTCAACTCCATAAAACCAGGAAAAATCGTAAAAAGCCTCTCCGAATCGAAGATCATAGTTCCCTGTTCCGTCCTGCATATTACTTGTTAAGAATATCATTCCATTCAAACCGATTTCAGGAGGATAATACCAAACAATTGGCATTTTGCTACTATTTTCTCTGATTCTCTTGGAAAAAGGATTTTTAACTATAAAGTCCCAATTATCTTTTCCATCTTTATTAAAAAGTGATTTCATGTAAGTATGATCAAGATAATATCTCGTATAATTCTTCTCCGCTTGCTGCGACAGAAAATCATGGATTGTCTTGAACTCAAGATAAGAAAAAGTATTTTCTGCTCTAGCAGGCTCTGTAGAGAAGAAAGGTCCATCTTCAAGGAGAAGCCCTTTTACCTGTTCCTTTTCCTTTGCAGCTATTGCCGCTGATATCAAAGCACCTGAGGAATGTCCTGAAAGATATGTTTTCTCACCAATCACATCACGCATGAAGTCGATCAAATCATCACGAATAGGAATTAGCTGATACTTATCAGGATGTTTAGACGATTTTCCATGTCCGTAGCAGTCTATTGCAAAGATGTGAAAATGATTCGATAGTTTCGGTAAAACCTTCGCATAATCTTCTTTTGATACTATCTGACCGTGAATTAGTAAAAGCGGCTCCCCATTATCAGGTCCTTCTAAGTATGCTATTTCATTGCCATCAGTCGTCTCGTACACTTTTTCTGTAAATCCTAATTGCTTCCCCTTTTTCTTCATAAACCGATCATTTCCATAATCAAAGTGAAGCGTTCGATATGCAAAACCCACTAGAATCACAACTATTACAATCAAAATAACCATAATAATTTTTAATCGTTTCATACGTTTCATAATATCATTCCTTTAATTGCCTGTAGCATCTCAGCCATTTTATCACCACTTATCAATGCTATTCCCTGATTTTGGTCACCCAGCAGGAGAATTGTGTCACCACTTTCTATATGGAACAAATTTCTTGCCTCTTTTGGAATTACAATCTGTCCTTTTGAGCCAACTTTTGCAGTCCAAGCATAAAGCCCCTGTTCGTTTTTCTCAGTTTTATTCTCATATTCCAAGTTACTATGATATTGCTTGCTTTTTTTCATATTTTATCTCCTTGAGGGTTAGTATTCTTTGTTATACATTTCATACTAATTATATCATGAATTATTGCCTTGTCAAATAAAAATATGTTAATACCACTCGACAATGCCGTAGCAATTTCATATGCTTTTTATGTTTAAAGTATTCCTACAAAAAATCACCCCGCCATTTCCTGACGAGGTGCCCTATTTTAATATATTCTTTTCATCCATCTCCTTTTATCGCAAGGCCTGATTTGAATTCCACAACCTATTTCTCATCGTAAACCGTAATCTTTTCACTAAGTCGTCTGACCAGACGTTCAGTGTATTCGGTAATCTACCTGACCTGTTTATCGAGAAATATACAATTGCAAACAGTTTTATTGTCTGAATATCTCCAAAGCCACCTCCGACTACATTTCTGAAGTCTCAATACGTCAAAAAGCAGTTCCATAGTTACATTTCCAGAAGACAAAACTGTTTTTAAAAGATCTAAAAATGAGATTACGATGATGCACTTTTTCTTGGCAATACCATCAAAACCCGTTTATTTCAAGGCTTTTCTATACAGTTTAGTCCCTCACCTTGACATCAATACTATCGTCTCTACATCTGGTAGTTAGGTTATATCTTATTTGTCTCTTATAACACAAAACAGCAACTTATATCTATTTTGTATTATAATTGTCTTCTCTAACAACTATTCTGATCAGGCTATTTTTACATTTTATAGATGTCATCTATTTTATTAATTTACTATAACCATTCATATAGCTTGAAGTTTCATATATTATTAATCTATAATGAGCAGCCTAATAGTATCCACCCTGCTCACTCCACATAAAATATCCATAGTCTCTACATACTCTGTTATAATCTACACTCTAACTGTTCCCACAAGGTATTTTTGAATAGAAAAATGGCTTTTAAGATTACTTTTAAAATCCTAAAAGCCACCTGTCTCAACAGTATTCTAACCTCTTATCTTATTTTCTTGACATCAATACTACACTCTCCACATACTCATCATTGTCCAAACTAAATTTCTTACTATCTTTAAGCTCTAACAAACAAAGTATTCTTATCTAGAATAATTAAGCCCCAAATAGGTTTACAATATATTTTCCCGATTGCCTAAGTTTAATGAATCATATCTTTGTAAAATTCATCTACGATTATAAGAGTATTTCCTTATAAAAACTGTCTAAAAAATATTTGTAATCCAGCCATTTCCCTATGCCGTTCAATAGTCCTTTAACAAACTTTCTAGCCATTCTATATTAGAAATCGATGAATTATCTACCGCGTCATCAGCAATATTTGTATGTGGACACGCAGAACATAATGGATTGTCTCCATTATTCCGTCCGCTATATACACCATTATTTTTAATTTCTTTTTCTATTTTCCCATTAACAATTTCAAAATGCAAAGAAGTTTCATCTGCATAGCCAGTATCTGGAATAAAACGCTCTGTAAAAGCAAAGTATTTTACCGTATTTCCTTCAAGAAACTTGTCGAAATAGTCTTTGCGGATAAAGACAGTTCCACCGATAGGGTCTCTATAATATGAATTCTTATTGTTGTTACATATTATCACTTTTTCTTTATCTTGAGTTTCCCATGATAAATCCGAAACATTCAATTTGAGATTAAAAAATCTAATAATATTCGATGGTGGTAATACTAATGAAGTCTCCTCAAAAACTTCAGATTGATTATTAATATTTTTTACATTCTTGCAAAGCCAAGGTTTTGATTCATTATCAGGATATGAATTCAAATTGCCAATATATTCTTCTAATTCAATGGTCAGATAGTGAGCATTACCATCATCGTATATTGTTTCATTTTCCGAAGAGCAACACCACAAATCATATGTATCTTTCCATCTTGTTTCATATTTATCTTCCTCATGTAGAGATACTCTACCAGCCAACATTACCCATTTTTGATGTTTTAATTCAACTGTTTCAAGAAGATGCAACACATTTCTTCTAGTTAATTCAACATTTCCTACCCAACAAACATCACGCTGCACAGGCATCTCTAAGGAATTTATTGCATAATCTCCCAGTCTCTCTATAAAATCTTGATATGTTGGAATTGGTGCTGTAATAATAACATCTTCTCCATATTCCAAAGGATCATACACCTCATATCCGATACTATTCTGAATATTATTATATGTTGCAAACTGATTTGTATAATAGTTACACATCAAGCTCCCATAATATAATCCTGTTGCAATATCTACCCCCTTCATATAGACAGAATGATGAAAATCTCCTTCACGAATATTCATAGATTTTCTATCTGCTGAGATATTGTAATATTCGAAAACATATCTAAAAACTTTTTCAAAGCTTTCCATAAAAGAATTCATATCCAATGTTTTAATCTCTGCTATAGACTCTATCTCTGGCATAATTCTATTTTCGAATGCTAACCAACCGCTGCATTTCCCACCACATACACAGAAGTATTTATTATAGAGATAATTATTTATACTACTAATTTCATTCTTGTCATTTGCAAGAAATTTCGTATACATATTAATATGATCTTTTCCCCAATATCTAAATGGTAGAAAATCTTTATTCATAATATCCACATAAAATAATATGTCACTTAAATAATCTGAAACAACTGCATCTTCATTATATTTAAATAAATTCTTCCTATTCCAATTTATATAAGAATAAGGCTTGCCAAAGTAAGCCGAAATTCTACGGAGACTTTTTGCGTTTAGATTATCCTGTCCTGCAATAATCTTCTTGTAGAAATCTATAATTTTACTGTTGTCCTTTCTCATTTGACTCAGAACATATATAACAGCCTCTTGTATATAAAAATCAAAAATTCTATTATATTCAAGAATAACCCTATCGACATAACACTCATTCTTAGAAACCACCTCATATAACAATTTCATTGCTAAACATCTAACATCCTTATTAGGTGCTGCACAGCAGAGTAATGAAAAATAAAATGCTTCGTCTTCTCTTTTGTCAGTTCTGTCATTTAATGTTGTAAAATACAACACATTTTTCAGTCTATTCTTTATACCATTTTGGAAATGATATCCAGCCAATATGTTTGATAGCTCACATAACCTTTCACGGCTTTCACAATAATAATCAAATAAGTAGTTGCTACAGTTAAATGGTTTGTCAGTATATCCTCCCATCGACTGCAACAAATCACTATGGTCAATAGGTTTAAACATCTCCAGAAAGACTTTAATATCATCACGTTTAAAATGAACTTTAACCAATGTATTAAAATCCAAGTGTTCAATTAGCTCTGTATCTTTTATTAAGTCCTTTATTTTCTTATAATCTGGAGATATATTATCGAATATTGCTATAATTAAAGCTTCTTCAAGATTGTACAAAGATTCTACTTTTGATTTTATAATACTAATCTGTTCCTCGTAATTTTTTCCACTAATATCTTCAAATAAGGAACGAGCAATCAAAAAATCTGTCAAAGAATCAATAATAAAATGATAATACTTTTCATCATCACTTTCATAAGCACCCATAAAACCCATCTGTATCATGGATGAAAGAAAATTTTCCCCGGTTTTAATTACCGACAGTAAACTAGTCTCATCAATACGCTTTTTCGCATTTCTATACATCCATTGAGCAACTCTTTTTGTATCTTTCCAAACATCTATACCTTGACAAGTCAAACTGTCCTTAAATACCTTACCTATAGTTTTTTTTATATATTGCTCCAAAATAAAAGTAATAGACGCAATTCCATTTTCAGTTTTAGCGACAAGTTTTTGTGACGATAGAACATCACATAACATACTTAACAATAACGCATTATTCGAATACAAAATATCTTCGTACATATAAACATCCGGCACAGATAGCCTTAGTATTTCACTTAATGCTGATTCAAAAGATACACCTGGAAACTTATACTCATATTCTGATATTTCTTGATACTTTTTAAGAATCACATTATCCATTGAATTTGTTCTGTATGATATTATGATTCGTATTCTTGGATATTTCTTAAGCTCCGTTAAAATATCTATTAAATTATTCTGTCCTTCCTCTGATATTTCATTTATTGCATCAAAAACAAAAACAAATCCTTCATCACTTGCTTTTATTATTTCTTCAACATTAATATTGTTTGTATTCTTTTCAAACTTTCCATATATGCATAAATGCTCAATATTATTCTGCTCCAATTGTTCTTCGAAACATTTTATAAAATAGCTCTTGCCAATACCCCCTTCTCCTGAAATTAAGCAAAAACTATGAAGACTCATATATGTTTCTATTTCATATAGGCTTAATCCGTGCCAAGATCCTTTCAAATTCCGTATATCTGAGATTTTTTTTGCAATTTCTTCTATGAAAGCTGACTTTTCAGAAAAAAATGCATCATACGTTGCCAACACTTTTTCTAACGATGATATTTCATGTTCTGCTTCCTTATCTTTTTGATATCTTCTAATTTTCGGAAGTTCTCCCATAAGATAATCCATAAACTCTGGATTTTCCCATTCCATGACATAAGCAGGATTACTAATTGCATTCATTCTATCTTTTTGATTTTTATTCAATACTCTGTAATCCATAAGAACCTCCTTACTCCAAAATAATTTATATTTTATTTCATAAGCTGAACATACCTTAAGCTGCTATATTATCCACGTTTCATATTTCTCCCAAAATATCTAAGTGCCTCCATAATTAACTATTTCCTTCTCGATTAACTATTTCCTTCTCGGTTATACATTTATACTGCTTTGAATCCTCTAATTTTTGATTATTGTGGTTTTTTCCAGCATCAAGACAGCACATTCTCTCAACCTTTGAATATATTATTATTTCATATCAGGATATCATCTTAAAATGCTTCAACGCGGCCAAAATAGCTTCTTCCTTTTCAATTGGACACTGTGGCACTTTTTGATTTCCATTTTTTGATATATTATAGTGTTTCCTAACTTCTAAACCATATTTTCTCTTCACTTGTGCAATATAAAGTGTCGATACCTTAAAATCATACTTCTCGAGCACATAATTCTGAATTTGTTCATAAGTAGCTTTACTTTCAGCACTTGTCAAGTCCATATCATCCATAGGAAGTTCTACACTGATATGATTCTTTGAGTCCAGTTTGGAAAGCAACACGATTGTCTCCACGTGGCTTGAGTGGTCAGTATTGATAAAATCAGAGATTTTGAGAAGGCTTGGTATGTGGGAATAGGTCAAGGCGATAAGTTCGATAAACTCGGATGGTTGAATCTCATTATTTAATCAAATTACTACTGATTCTATCAAATGTTTCTTCTCTTAACTTCCAAATACCTGCATATGGCTGTTCAACATAAAGACTGTTTTTGTCTTTATATAAATACGCAATGCTTGGACTTTCTTCTGCATTTTTATAATGAAATTTAACGATAATATAATTCTTTATATTTGTGGGTTGATCATTAACACTTTCCTTACCGGTATCATTGGTGTTTTCCTTAATCTCTTCAATTATGCCGGATATTTCATCTTTATTCTCAATTTTCAAAATTTCTTCTGAAGTGTTTTTCATAATTTCAATTTCTTTTATTTCTTCGGCTTTTGGTAGAAGTATTTTTTTATTACTGCCATTACTGCCACATGCAGTTAATGACAAAATAGTTATTAAAACGAATGCTATTCCAATATATTTTTTCATAATTTTCATCTCCATTTTCGTTTTATTGTAATGCTATCTCAGTACAATTATTTTCTTTTTTAAGTCTGATTTACCCAATTTCTTTTGAAAGAATAGCTATTGCTTCCACATGGCTTGGGTGTTAGTGTGGATAAGGTTTAATATTTCTCAAAAACCTCATATGTGGGAATATGTTAATCAATAAGCATCTTATAATTATTATATCATTTTAGAACTAAGAAAAAACAGCCCTACATAATGCTCATTGAAAGAGAAACTGGTTTAGAATTCTTTAAATTACATGAAAAAGTCTATGAGTTTAATGCTCACAGCCTTTTTCTTATATACTCTTGAAAGTATTATCTGAGTTTTCGTTTATTGTTTTAAGACCACTTTTTATTGCTACTAAAACTCCTGCAATCATAAATACAAATACTATTATTAGAGGGATATAATTCATATTTGTTATCAGACCTTTTATCGCAAATGCTAATTCATAGTTACTTCTATAGGCTCTCAATGCAATTCCAATAATGAACATAAAGATATAGGCTAAGAAAATATTTTTAAACAATATTTTCCCCTCTCCGAAGACCATTTTTTCCATTTGTTTTTCTTTCATACCTGCTGTTGATAGAAGTTTAAAATCATTGGATCTTGCCCTAAGGTTTCCTTTAAAACTATTATAGGCGTTGGAAAGAGCAATCGTTATAAGAATGATTTGGATAGCTAGATTTAGAAGTCTTTCATTCCTTGTTTGCTCTTTACTTACTGCTTCTCTTAAAATTTCTGTAGCTGTTCCATGGTCAGACTTTGGTACATAATTTGAAATTACTTTTTCGGCATCTTCAAATACTTTTTCTTTATTATTATCAGCCTTTATTTTTACAAAATAATAGTAAACAGGATCTGATTTATCTATTCCATATTCACTGATAAATTTCTTCATATTACTTGTGCTTGTGTAGATGGGTATTTCATTGTTATTATAGGCTTCTAAATCATAAGGTATCTCTTCTATACTTGCATCTATTTTTAAATTTATTGGCTTTCCTTCTGCATTATATTTTAAAGTAACTTTTCCTGTATCCTTATCAGAAATTTTTATATACTCGCTAAAAGCATAAGGCGTTCTACTGTCTTTTCTTATCTTATTAAGCAATAAGTAAGATGCATTAGGGATGTTATTTTCTTTTAAAATTTTTTCAAAATCTTCATCTGTTAAAGCATATAAACTTGCATATAGTCTATCTTTTGCTATTTTCCCACTATCAAGAGAATTTTTTAAGTCTTTAGAAATAAAGTCTTTATTATCGTCAAGGTAAAACTTAGTGTCATTTCTTTGATATAGGTGAAGCTCTTTTATTCCGTCAACTTTTTCTAAATCAGCTAATAAGTTTTCATCTAAATTCTTATCAGTGTAAATACTTGAATTAAAATTGTAAGGACTCTTATAAGAGTTATATTTTTCATTCAAAGCTCTATAGGACTGGCTAACTAAGACTGTGGTCAGTACAAAGGCAGACAGAACCATTGAAATTACAATAATTCGATAGGTTGAACGATAAGACCTGTAATAATCTTTTGCTAAAGTTTTTTCTATAGATCCATTTATTTTTGATTTTCCTAATTTTATATTTTTTTCTGTAATACCATTTAAGCCTTCTATTATTTTTATTTTTGCACTTTTCCTAGCAGGGATTATCGCAGATAAATAAACTGTTAGGATTGACAATAATATAATCATTATTATAGAAATAGGGTTTGGATAGACGAAATAAAAACCTGGGGATTTTAAACTTTCTCCCAATATCTCAGACATATTTTTATAGGATATTGAATTATTAAGCCACATCAAGTATAAGAGAAGATTTGCAAATGCCAAAGATAGAATTGTTCCCAAGGCTATTGGTAAGGTTGAAAGTTTAAAAGCTTTCTTTCGAATCATTTTTTTGACCTGCTTATCTGTCATACCTGTGCTTTTTAATAGAGCAATTTCCTTTAAATCCCTATTGTTCCATACATTAAAAGAACCATAAATGATAAAAGCAAAAAGTAGGCAAAGAAAGAAGCCTGCTCCATATTTTTCTATAGCTAAGTTTACAACACTCTTTGGTGGGATGATTCCTTTTGGATAGACCATCTTATATTCTAAGATATCTTTATTATAAAAAACTCTCCCAATATCTAAAGCGTGGTTCTCTTCAATATTCATTTCAGACAAAACTTCCCTAGTTTTTGTATAAGTATCCCTTATATTTTTATACCAAATTTGGGCTTCTATTTCATCATTTTTTTCAAATAAACCTTTCTTGTCATCACTTTCAGTCAAACCTATAAGCATAGACTCTTCAAATGATTTAGAATAATCATCATAAACTCCAACTACTTTATAAGTTTTATCACGAACAGTTATTTCAGAGCCCAAATCGTACTCTTTACTTTTTATTAAAAATTTCTCTGGAACTAAAATCTCGTTTGAATTATTAGGTTTTCTTCCCTCTTTAATATCAAAACCTATAAGACCAGTAGAATCTCCAAATTCATAGATAGTTGCATTTAAATCTGTCTCTATGATTTTATTAAAAGAAATTTTTTCTATATCCTCATCATTTATTAATTTATCATAAAGTTTCTCGTCAATTTCACTAATTGACACATGGTAGTCTCCAACATTTTTCTTAACATAATTATACTGTTCGGTTCTCATTGCATTAAAGATAAAAATTACAGTTCCTAGTAGAATAACTGCTAAAAGTATTGATATTTTAATAGAAAAACTGTCTTTCTTATTATTTTTTACAGCTCCATCAGCTAGGTCATTAATAATTTTCATAAGTTCCATCTCCTAAGAAATTTAACCTACCATCTACCATTCTATAGACCTTATCACAAGAATTTGCTACTTTTTCATCATGAGTTATTATCATAATTGTAGAATTTAATCTTTTATTTACAAGTCTGAAAAGTCCTGTGATTTCTTCAGAATTTTTTCTATCGAGATTTCCTGTAGGTTCATCTGCTAGAATGATGGCAGGTCTTGTAATCAAACTTCTGGCAATAGCAACTCTTTGTTGCTCACCGCCTGATAATTGTTTTGGATACCTATCAAGCTTTCCTTCTATTCCCAGTATCGATAAAATTTCCTTTAAATATTCTTCATCTGCCTTTTTATTGTCTAACAAAAGAGGAAGTAGGATGTTTTTTCTCACATTAATATTTGGAATCAAATTAAAAAATTGATATACTACGCCTATATTCCTTCTGCGAAAGATTGTCATCTCATCTTTGTTAAACTTGGTAATATTTTTATCTTGAATAATAATATCCCCACTTGTTGGTTTATCAACTCCTGCTAATAGATGAAGCAAGGTAGACTTTCCTGACCCACTATCTCCAATAATGGCGACAAGATCTCCTTTCTCCATTTCAAAATTCACATTTGATAGAGCGTGTACTTCTACTCCACTATTGTAAGTTTTTGTTAAATCTACTGTTTTTACAATATTCATATTTAGTCCTCCTTATCTTTCTTAGATGATATTAGACTTAAGTGACTGGAAAGTGACTAGAAAAAAATGACTGTGCTTTATTTACACAGCCATAATTAAATCAGTTATAAAATCTCAGTTCAAAGGAATTTGATTTTTTCCCCTTATGATATAAAAGCTCTCCATTTTGTCTTTCCATAACAGATTTTGCCATAGGAAGCCCAATCCCATAACCTTTTGAATTTGGATCCAGCTTATAAAAACGTTTAAAAACTTTTTCTAACATTTCACGATCCAAACCTTTAGAAAAATCTTCCACAAAAATACTTTTATATAGATTTGTTTCTTTAAGTTGAATTTCTATATGTCTACCTTCTGTAGCTTCTATACCATTTTTCATCACATTAAATGCTGCTTCATAGGTCCATTTCTTATCGCATATAAAATAAAAGTCATCTCCATAAAGTGGAATTTCAACATTATCATTAATAAAATAATCTTTTAGCTTTTGTATGATATCTTCAATTAATCCTCGAGCAGATATCCTGTCTTTTGTCATTTCTATTGTACCTGAATCAAGGGCTGCAAGTTTTAATAAAATATCAGATAGATTGTAAAGTCTAAGAAGATTGTCCCTAAGTCTAGATATATACTCTTTTGTCGATTCATCTTCTTCGTCTTCTAATAAGTCAAGTAATAATAGAGATCCAGTTAGAGGAGTTTTTATTTGGTGGGCAATGTCTTCAGTATATTCTCTTAAGATCTCTTTGTTTTTTTCAGCATTTTCAGCTATTCTCTTGTTTTCTATAATAATTTTAATAATCTCATCTCTGAGTTTGCCAAATTCATCGTCAATAATTTCGTAATTATCAGAGTTTATGTCAAGTGAATGTAGTAGGTTAAATATATTATTAATCTTATCTTCTAGCTCTTTTTCTTTTTTATTTTCAATATTTCTAAGAATTAGAAATAAAATTACATTTATTAGTAGAAAACCTATGAGTGTTAGAATATCAAATCTTGGACTTAGATAAATTACAAACAAAGACATCAATAAATTTAAAATTAAGACAAGTAAAATATTTTTGTTTTTATTCATTGTCCCACCTATATCCTATCCCTCTAAGAGTTTTTATATGACTGCCATAATCTCCAAGTTTAGATCTGAGTCTTTTTATGGTGACAGTTAGAGTATTGTCATTTACTTCATAAGAATCATAACCCCAAACATAATCTAAAATTCGCTCTCTTAGTAGATTTATATTTTGGTTTTCTAAAAGCATTTCCAATATAGCAAACTCTTTTAAGTTAAGGTCTAATTCTTTTCCATCTATCGAAGCTTGTTTTGATATAAGATCTAAAGATAAATTTTCAAAAGTCAGCTCATTCACTTTTTTAATTTTTCTACTAAAAACATTGTCTATTCTCGCCTTTAGGACAGGGAGAGAAAAAGGTTTTGTAATATAGTCATCTGCTCCTTGGGAAAGACCATTTATAACATATTCATCTTCATTTTTTACAGTAAGCATTATTACAGGAAGGTCGGAAAATCCCCTCAGCCACTTTAAAAAATTAAAGCCTGATCCATCTGGCAGATTGGCATCAAGTAGAATTAAATTAAAATCATTAAAATTAAGATTTTCGGTCAGAGAAAGATTGTTATAAATAATAGTTTCAATATTATGCTTGTTTAAGTAAGTTTTAACAGCAAAAGCAATTGTGCTGTCATCTTCAATTATTAATATCTTTTTCAATGAAATGCTCTCCCTTATATACAGCTTTAAATACATTATACCATTATCACTTATATTAAAAACAGACCCTTTACGGATCTGCTACTTGTTGATATCAATTTCAATTCCAGACTTGAATATTACTTTAAGTTTTTCTTCATATACAACTATCTTCTCCAATAGTTTCCTTACCAATTCTTCATCATAGCTTTCTACTTCTAATTCTTGATTGTCTAAAAACTCTTCTAATTCCATTAGTCTGCTTTGTTCATTCTTCTCTTCTGCCATAGTTAGGAGTATCTTTTCTTTTTCATTTCTTAATTCTTCCACTCTGTCTGCAAGTTCACTATAGTCTTTCTTGGCATTAGCTACTTTTAAAAGTTCTTCTTGAACCTTCAGCATTTCTTTATCTATTTCTTCTATCTGGCCACTTTCATCACCTGTGATAGCTTTTTTAATGTTCTCTTTTATTATTTCTTTTAATTCACTGCTTTCAGATATAAGTTGATTGATGGCTTCCACAACTGCTTCTTGTAGGTCTTCTTCTTTTACAGTTCTTGCATGGCAGGCATCTGGTCCATGGGTTACTCTTGTACAACATCTCCAAACAGTGTATTTTTTTCCTCTGTTGTTCCAAGCAATTCTCCTGTAAATATCCCCACATTTAGAGCAATAGACAATACTTGAAAGGGCGTATTTACTGGAGTAAATTCTTCTTTTCCCTTTGCCACTTATCATATTAGCTCGTCTGTACATTTCTTCTCCAACTCGCATGAAGATTTCTTTAGGTATGATGGCTTCGTGGCTATTTTCTACATAATATTGAGGGGCAATCCCATCATTCTTTATTCTTTTCTTATTCAGAAAATCTACTGTATAGGTTTTTTGCAGAAGAGCGTCTCCCATATATTTTTCATTGGTTAAGATTTGATTTAGATTTGATACATGCCACTTCTTATTTCCTGCTCCATTTACTATCTTATCTTTTTCAAGTCCTTCTTTTATATCTCGTAGGCTTGCTCCTTCTAAATATTCTCTGTATATCCTTTTTACAATTTTTGCTTCTTCAGGAACTATGATAAGTTTTCCGTCTTCGTCTTTTGTATAGCCTAAAAACCTATTATGGTTTACTTGGACTTGGCCTTGTTGAAACCTATATTGAAAGCCTAACTTCACATTTTGAGATAAGGACTGACTTTCCTGTTGTGCAAGAGATGCCATAATGGTAAGGAGAACTTCTCCCTTGGCGTCCATGGTATTGATGTTTTCTTTTTCAAAGTAAACTGGGATATTGTTTTCTTTAAGTTTTCGAATATATTTTAAACAATCCAAGGTATTTCTGGCAAACCTCGATATGGACTTTGTGATGATGTAGTCGATATTTCCTTCCATAGCTTCTTCAATCATTTTGTTAAAGCCATCTCTTTTCTTAGTATAAGTTCCACTAACACCTTCGTCAGAAAATACTCCTGCAAATTCCCAGTCTGGATTTTTCTTAATATAGTTTGTGTAGTGGTCTACTTGAGTGTCATAAGAGGTTGCTTGTTCATCGCTGTCTGTCGATACCCTTGCATAGGCTGCGACTCTAAGTTTCTTCTTTTCTGATTCCTTGATGGAGTTTCCTTTTTTCTTCTTCGCTGGTATAACTATAACCTTACTATTCATCAACTATCACCTCGATTAACCTATACTTAAAACTTGCTCGTTCAAAGGAATCTATAGGTAGAACTCCTTCTTCTTTATATCTAAATTTACAAGGAACTTTAATGATCTCCTCTTCCCTTTCCCAAACTCGTCCCATGGCCACTGCCCTTTCTTTTAGCATTTGACCTGCCTTATCAAAGCTTTCTCTATCTATTATCTTGGGATAGATATCATTTCCTAAGTACTTTTTATTGGTTAGGATTCTTTTTACACTTGAGCTGTTTTTCTTTAAGCCTGCAAGGTCTGCTGACTTTATAAGGGCATTGCCCGCAAGATAGTTTTTAAAGATTTTTCTTATATTCTCCGCTTCTTTTTCTTGAACTTCTAATCTTCCGTCTCTTATAGTATAGCCATAGCATAACCTAGACATCTTCTTTCACTTCCTCTCTTAGTGCAAGTCCACATTTTAAATGAAAATCAAGAGTCTCTCTATTGACAACCTGAATGTGGTCAATGATTTCTTCAAACAAGTCACTTTCAAAGTGATCTAGCATTTTGCTTTTTCCTAAGATTCCTATTAAGTTTTCAAGTTCTCTTATTTCTTCATCATTTCCAAGGATAGCTTTTTTACTTCTTTCCTTTTCTCTGAGTAGATAACCTTCTTCACTTGAAATTTCACTGCTTTCTTTTGCGTAAATACTTGCATCTAAAACTCCTGAGCTTATTAGTTTATTTAGAACCTCTTTTCTTTCCTTTAGTTTTTCTAATCTTTCTTCTATTTTATTTAACTTCTCGACTTCTTCCTTGCTGTCCACTCTTTTTAAGGATTCTAAAAGCGGTGTAAGAATGCAATCTTTTCCAAAGATTAGTTTATTAACTAAAGTTACAAAAGCTAGTTTTATGTCCTTGTCTTTTATAAACTTCATAGAACACTTATTAATATCTTTTAGGTGTTCACTACAAGTCCAAGCTATATATTTTTCTTTGCCATTATAGTGATGTCTTCTCTTAAAGCTTGAACCACACTCTCCACACTTTATTTTCCTCGATAGGCTATATCTATTTTGATATCTTTTAGTATTTTTTCCGTTTCCTTTTGCTATAGCCCTAAGTCTTATTAATTCTTGTACTTTCTCAAAGTCCTCTCTACTTACTATGGCCTCATGGTTATCTATTATCTTATACTGGTCTTCTTCTCCCTTATTCTTGTGTCTCTTATAACTATCATCTGTATAAGTTTTTTGGTAGATGACATCGCCTATATATTTTTCATTCTTTAAGATCCCGTTTATAGTCGAGCCATGCCAGCTTGCTCCTTTTTGTCCTTTAATCTTTCTTTTATTTAAGTCTTCTGCAATTTTATGTGTTCCCTTACCTGAAAGATACTCTTCAAATATTTCTTTTATTATTTTTCCTTCTTCTTCGTTCACTACCATCTTTCCGTCTATGTTCTCATAGCCATAAGGTGGGCTTGATATAATGAAAGTTCCATTTTGAAATCTTTTCTTTATTGACCACTTGTTATTTTCTGAAATAGACCTGGACTCACTTTCTGCAAGGGATGAAAGTATGGATAACATCAACTCGCTTTCCATGGTTCTTGTATCAATATTTTCTTTTTCAAAATAGATACCAATGTTTAAATCAAGGAGTCTTCTTACAATTTCCAAACAGTCCGTTGTGTTTCTTGCAAGCCTAGATATTGATTTGGTTAGGATAAAATCTATCTTCCCATTCTCACAATCTTTTAGCATTTTTAAAAGACCGTCTCTACATTCTTTTTTTGTTCCAGTGATGCCTTCATCAAAGTATAAACCTGCAAAAGTATATGAATTGTTCTCTGCTATCGTCTTTTCGTAGTGTGCTTTTTGCGTTTTAAGACTCACAAGCTGAGCTTCCTCATCTGTCGATACTCTTGCATAGGCAGCAACTCTTAATGTAGATTCTTCTTTTTGATTTGCTTCTATTTTTGTTATCTTTTTCATCGTCTCACCTCTCTTTCTCTTAGTGCTATATTCCCGTACAAGTGAGTATTTATCAAGTCTTATAGCATTAGTTCTGAAAGAATAGGTCTGAATTTTTTAATGTTTTCTCTCCTAATTTTTCTATATTCTTCAAGGCTAATTTCATCTAAAAGAAAAAGGTCTTGGATAAACTTATCCGATAGATAAAAGTTAAGCTCTGCTTTTAAATCCATATCAGTGTATTCAGTTTTTATAACTTCTTTTTCACCTTCAAGCTTCTTTACTTTCATACTCCACCTCCTATATCACAGGCAAAGAAATCAGGTCTATTTTTAACCTTAATTTTCTTTCCTCTATATTCCTTAGGACAAATGGAGTGATTTTGAGTAAGATTTATAGCTGATAAATATGTCGGGAAAAATATATTATGAATATTTTTGAAATTAAAAAAAGACCTATCAGTATTCCAGTATGATTACCAATAGGTCTAAGTATATTATTTAGTTTTAAAGAAATCACCCGTTCTCTAAGGTGGGTCTAAGACTCTCACTACTTTGATACAATTTAATGATTGAATTTTTGAAAAAGATTTTTATCAAAATGCACACCCTCCATTTAAAGAGCGTTAAAATGGAATCTTTGATTTCTTTTGGGGAGTAAAATTCTAACAAATGTTTTGCTATAAAATAGATACTTATCATTACCATTATACTAGAATTTTTTATCACCTTTTATTGTTATAATCTATGATGAAATCACTTCTTTATTTTTTTTAAATAATAAATTAGACTCTTTACTGTACTAAAGTCCAAAAAGTTTGTTGGTTCATCTAATAATAATATTTCACTAGGTTTAGATAATGCGTTTATTAAAGATAGTTTTTTATTTTCGCCTTCTGATAATACATTATTTATATTAAGACCTACTCGTAAAGAATCCTTTAGATTAAAAAGAGTCCTTATTTTAATAGATTTTTGTTTATCTATACTAAGTATGTTGCATATTTCTACGTTTTCTCCAAAATCATATAAAGGAAGTTCATTTTGTAAATCTATTGAAATTCTCTTCTTTAGTAAATAATTCATATCTATTTTTTTTATATCACAGCTGTTTATTTTTATTACCCCTTCATAATCTCTTAATAAACCTGAAATTATTTTGAATAAAGTCGATTTACCGCTGCCATTAGGACCATTGATTATATATATCATACCTTTTTAAAATTATACGAAAAATCATTTATTATTAAATTGTCATCCACTTTATAAGATAAATTCTTTACTGTTAAGCTGTTTATTGAATCTGACATTTGCTTTAATTCTTTATTCATGTTTCCTTCATCTGAAATGTTATCAATAATTTCATCTAAACTTCTGACATGAACTAAGCATACATTCCAATCTCTCAAAAGGTCCATGATTGAATCCATATATCTTAATAGTTGACTTGAGAATGTAATAATCATTGTGAACATCCCGATAGTAATTTCACCATTTATCATAAAATACCCTAATAATAGTATATATACAATTCTAAATATATTACTCGTTAAACTTGAAACAAAAATATAGATATTTTCATATTTTATTTGTTTGCTTTTATTTTGTTTAAAAACCTTTTTCTCATTATCTAAATCAATTAAAACCTTATTTTTGAGAGCATTTAATTTTATATACTCTATTGTGTTAATAAGCTTGAAATATATAGAAAAATATTTTTCATCTGATTTTTTATTTTTTATAACCGCATTCTTTAATTTATTTCTAAAAAAATAATTAATCAAAGCATATATTGGTGCTATAAGAAATAATAATAATGACAATTCTTTGTTAGAGCGATATATTGTAAATACTATTAAACATATGCTAAACAAATTTGTGAATACAACGCTTATAAATGTTATGATGAACTTTGATATGTATTGAATGCTTGTTGTTAACCTTTTTACTAACTCTTCCTTAATAAGTTTTTTAGTTATTTCATAATTTGAGTCTAAGTATCTTATTAACAATTTTTCATTAAGATAAGTATCTAACTCAAATTTTATCATCTCTTGTAAATAATTTTTTAAATAACTTAATAAATGTGATATTAATATTATTGGTAGAACTTCCTCCACAAACTTCAAAGAATACTTAAAATGTTTATATATTGAAAGTTCATCAATAAATACCCCCATTTTTTGAGGAATAATTATCAATGTAATAGAAAAAATAATTGTCAGAAATATATAAATGCAGAACACATTTTTATGTTTTTTGAAAAATTCAATTAATACTGATTTCACTTATTCCACCTAAATTTTAATACATATTAGCAAATAAAATTTCTTTTTCAAATTCATCTAATTTAGAGTAAACTTTTATTGCATTAGTTATCTTTGTCCTAGTTAACTTGCAAAATGGAGAATTGCTTGAATCATAATCCTTAAATATTATATTGCTATGATAGCACCCTCCAGAACATGTTGAATAAGCAATACATTCACTGCACTTATACTTTGTATTGTATTTATTATCATATTTAGAATAATCAGTAATTGGTTTATTATTACCTCCAAGATCTTTGTCTAAAAATCTTTGGCATGGAATGATTTTAATTTCTGGTGTAATTGCTATTAAACTTACTCCTGCTCCACAATGTCTTTCTTGCCTAATTGATAAATGTATTGATATTAATTGCTTTACTATGTCTTTAAATGAACAACATTTTCTATAATCTTTTTCATTCAAGCATTGTAAAAAATAATTATAATAATTTTTAATTTCTTCATTTAAAATCGCATAGTTCCTCATTTCTATCCTTTCATAAGACTCGGACTGTGCAATAGACTTAAATCCCAATTTATATAAATGTTTATGATTTTCTATTAAGTCCATGTTGCTGTCTGTGATAGTTACTCTAGCAATCATATTAAAATTTTTGAGTAATTTAATATTTGATATTATGTAATTGTATGCTCCATCCCCTAAAATGGTTTTTCTATTTATATTTGTTTTCAGTGCATTACCATCAATAGATATTGTTATAGTGAATTTATTTTCTTCTAAAAATTGAACTATTTTAGAATTTAGCAAAGTAGCATTAGTTGTTATGCTATAAAAAAATCTATTTTTTAAAGTATTATCTAATTTTATAGATTCAACTACTTTTTTAATCATATTAAAGTTTAAAAGAGGTTCTCCACCAAAAAATATTAATGTACAATGTTCTTCAATTGGCAGTTTTTTTAATAAGCCTATAAAAGAAGATAAATTTTTTTCGTTAAGAAAAATATTGTCATGATCTCCTTGATTTTTGCTTTCATAACAATATGTGCATCTTAAGTTGCAACTATATGTCATGAATAAAGTAATTGCTTTTATTTTAGATTCATAATTATTTAATTTGGATTTATATTCTTTTAATGAGCTTTCATTCTCTGTATCAATATCGACCAATGAACTTTCAATAAAATTATCTGAACTTTCTTTCAAGTAATCCCTTTTTTCTAAAAAATCGTAAACTTCTAAATCGGTTTTCATTAAGACATTCTTTAGATTTAAGTATATCAAACAATTATTGTTATTCTTTCCATAATAAATAGAGTTTATTTTTTTCATAATTTTGAATATCTCCTAAAAAAATCTTAATTTTTATAGTACTTATAACAAACATCACATGAATCAATATAATTATTTTTAAATCTAGTTGCATTGTAATACTTATTTAATTCATTAATATTTGGACAAATACGTGTGCAGTTGCTTATTAAATCTCTAAATTTTGTTTCAAAAAAAATTCCCAGCACATCTAGAATCTTCCATCGCAAAAATTGATCCACATGGATAAATATTTCCATTATAATCTATTATTATTATATTTCCTTCTGGGCATTCAATCTTAATTTCATCATCGTATATGAAATCAATATCATTAAAACATATTGAGGCTCTTCCAACTTTATAACATGGATGAATAAATACTCCTGTTGATATTAGCTCCTTCTTCAATTGAGTAAGTAATATTCCTATATTGTCGTTTTTTAAAATAGTTGTACCTACCACAACTTTTAATCCTATTTTCTTACTTTCATTAAGAATATTTTTAATATTATTTATACTAATATTTTCTAAATGATATTTATCAATGCTTATTTTTAATGCCACTAAACTATTTTTTGCTAATCTTTCTAAAATTTCTCTTGTTTTTTCTTTATTAATTGCCCAAAATCCATTAGTTGTTATATTGAATATACATTCCTCTCTAAAATGGTTCATGATTTCTTCAATTTCTTCTAAATATATAAATGGTTCTCCTCCAGATATCCCTATATATCTTATTTCATTGTCTATAGCAGCATTAATGAATTTAATAGCGATCTACACTCTTTCCCTACACGACGCTCTTCCGATCTGAATTGGATATGTTAATAACATAAGACCAATAAAGGATCCTATAATTGCACTTATCTTATTGTTAGAAAAAGTAGCCATTAGACCGCTTAATTTCGTAGTTATTGCCATTCCTACTAAGAGGTCTATATTATATAAAAACATTCTTAGCCATGAATTAAAAACTATATTATCATTTAAAATTACAGAACCTCTAGAATCAAAAATCTGATAGGCTTCTAAGACTTTTGTAAAATAGCCAAAACAAAAAATTACAAACATATCAAATATCAAAATAGTTAAAACAAATATATATGCTGATAATAATTTATTAGCTATGACCTTTATAATACTTCCATACTTAATAACCTGATAATCTAAAGTCCCTTTTATATATTCATCAGAAAGAATCTCCCCAATTATTATATATATTAATATATTAAAGAAAAGAACTACATTATATAAGTCTAAACTAACGTTGAAGTAAAAATCAAAAAAGTTAGTCTTATTATATTCTTTAAGGATGAAAATAAATAATAGTAGTACATTTAAGAAGATTAGGACCTTTACAGTCTTCAGTTTTTTAATCTTTTTCAATTCTTTAATCAACATGGTCTTCCTCCAGTAAGCTGAAATAGAATTCTTCTAAACTTCTTTTATTACTATGAACTTCAACTATCTTAATTTTATTGATTAATAACTTATATAAAATATCATTCAGTAAATTTAGGTTATAGTCTTTTATTTTTAGTATATTTGCCTCTATAAAAATAGTCTTATTTAAACTATCTGCAAATATTGTTTTACAAATACTTTCTTCTAGTTTTTTTTCAGTTATAATCACATATTCCTGATCCAAATTAGACAAACTTCCCTCATATAATATTTTACCTTTACTAAAAATGATTAACTTATCTACAACTTTTTCAACTTCTGATAATATATGACTTGTTACTATTACAATTTTATTCTCTTTTTTTGCTAAATCAATTATTATGTTTCTTACATCATAAATCCCTTTTGCATCTAAGCCATTTAATGGCTCATCTAAAATAATAATTGGTCTATCGCCTATCAAGGCTAAAGCAACACCCAACCTTTGCTTCATTCCTAGAGAATATTCTTTTACTTTTCTCTTAGAATCTAATTCACTTAAGCCAACTAAATCTAATAAGTCGATTATTTCTTTTTCATTATATTTATCTTGAAAAAATTCTAGATTTTCTCTTCCAGTTAGGTATTCATAATAGGAAGCTCCATCTATTAAAGCTCCAAAATAATTACTTTCTTTATTTATAGAGTTTGAAATTAGAATCTCTCCCTTGTCTGGCTTAGATAAACCTATTATTATTCGTAATAGTGTCGATTTTCCAGCGCCATTCGGTCCTATAACTCCAAATACTTCTCCACTTTTAGCTTCAAAATTTATATTTTCTAACACCTTAATGCTTTTAAAACTTTTCTCTACACCAGAAACATTAATTTTCATATACTAATCCTCCTCTAATAAGTAACCGAGCCCACTATTTAGTATTTTAGATAAAAACATTAAACTTTTTTCAAAATCTAAAATAGACTTTGTACAGAAATTTTTACTAGTTTCATAAAAATCATGGTTATATATTAGATTCTCATATGGGCATCCATTTCCACAATAAAGCTGTATAAAACACTTAGAACATTTTTCAATATCCCATCCTATCAATGAAACATCATTTTTTTTAATGTTATGAATTCTTTTTAAAAGAAATTCTTTTTTTCCAATTCCCCTATAACAACTATATAAATCGCCCTCTGCGGAAGAAATAAGACCATGATTTCGTCTAGCAAAACAATTTACAGAAAATTCTTTACTATATATTTTTTTAGCTAAATCATAAATATTACAATATATCTTATTCCTATTATTTTTTAAATTATCAAACGTAACTTTTGATAATTTATCTAATTGTAATTTATAATCAATAAAATCTTTTTCGTCATATATAACGTCCTCATCAAACACTAAATTGCTGTATACTCTATTTATCCCTTTGCTCCATAAGTAGTTTACTGAATCAAACAAATACTTGATATCTTTTTTATTAACTGTTATCTGAGCAGAAAGTTTCTCTACACAATTTGAAAATTTATAATAATTACTCAGCACACTATCAAAACTTTTTCCAATGCCTTTGTAAGGTCTATTTTTGTTGTGTATAAAATACAATCAATCTATACTAACGCTTATCTCGAAGTTATTGTTGCTAAGTAAATTTCTTATTTTATTATTGAATATACTACCATTTGTAGTTACAATGTATTTTGTTTTTCTTTTTACTCTTTC
>OCRJ01000008.1_pt1 | contig 172742 bp, 154 predicted proteins | sample 1502901 | NCBI WGS metagenome assembly OCRJ01 (sample SAMN00990124, study PRJEB22392) | human gut metagenome | reverse complement strand
GTCTTCGACACGACCATCCCGTCACGGTGGCCGTCGTCTCAGGGCCAACGGCCGTCGGCAAGGGAACGGTGGTCGGCGCGTTGTTCCGTCGCCACCCCGAGATTGTCGTCTCGAGGTCGGTGACGACCCGTCCGCCTCGCCCCACTGAGCGTGACGGCATCGATTACGACTTCGTCACCCCGGCGCAGTTCGACGAGCTTGTCGACGGTGACGGGCTGCTGGAGTGGGCCGTCGTCCACAACAGCCACCGATACGGCACCCCACGCGAACCCGTTGAGAAAGCGGTTGCGGATGATCGCACCGTCATCCTTGAAATCGATCTTCAGGGTGCCCGCCAGGTGCGTGAGACATATCCGCAGGCCACGCAGATCTTTCTCGCCCCGCCATCGTGGGACGAGCTCGTCCACCGTTTGATCGGTCGGGGGACGGAGACCCCCGAACAGCGGGAGCGCCGGTTGCAGACGGCTCGTGTGGAGTTGGCGAATGCCAATGAGTTCGACGCCGTGGTCGTCAACGACACCGTGGACCATGCCGTTGCTTCTCTGGTAGAGTTGTTGGGTCTATGACCACACTGGGAGGACATTCCTTGACCGAGACCACGCCTGAAGGCATCGTCAACCCGCCCATCGACCAGCTCCTCGAGCACGTCGACTCGAAGTACCGCCTCGTTCTCTTCGCCGCGAAGCGCGCCCGTCAGATCAATGCGTATTACTCGCAGCTGGCGGAGGGGCTGCTGGAGAACGTCGGCCCGCTCGTGGAGACGACCAACCAGGAGAAGCCGCTGTCCATCGCCATGCGTGAGATCCAGGCCGGTGTCGTTGAGGCCCATGAGATGGACGCCGAGGAGATCGCTGCTCAGGCCGCTGCGGCCCAGGAGGCCCCGTCCATCGAGCTCGACGATCCCTTCGCTGATCTCGCTGATCCGAACGCCTGATCTGAGTCTGGCGTGAGTGTCGTCGTCCTTGGTGTCGGAGGAGGAATTGCCGCCTACAAGGCGTGTCTGCTCTCGCGACTCCTCTCCGAGGCCGGTCATGAGGTCCATGTCGTCCCCACCAGGGCCGCCCTCGAATTTGTCGGTCGTCCCACGTGGGAGGCACTGAGTGGGCATCCGGTCCACACCGAGGTCTTTGACGATGTTCCCGGCGTCGAGCACATTCGGTTGGCCGAGCGTGCCGACGTGGTCGTCGTTGCCCCAGCGACCGCCGATCTCATGGCGCGTATCGCTGGTGGTCACGCCGACGACCTCCTGACAACGACGATTCTCGCCACGTCCGCGCCGGTTGTGCTGGCGCCCGCCATGCACACCGGGATGTGGCAGAATCCAGCCACCATCGACAATGTCGCGACCCTTCGTCGTCATGGCATCGTCGTCAAGGATCCTGCATCCGGGCGCCTCACCGGTCGGGACTCCGGTCCTGGGCGACTGCCTGATCCGGATGAGATCGCCGAATTCGTTGAGCTGTTGCTGGCCTGTCCGGATGCCGCTGACGCAATGTGCCGCCGGGATCTTGCAGGGAAACGCGTCGTCATCTCGCTGGGTGGCACCCGCGAGGCCATCGACCCAGTGCGTTACCTCGGAAACTCCTCATCCGGACGGATGGGGAAGGCCATCGCTCAGGTGGCAGCTGCTCGAGGTGCGGATGTTCACGTCGTTGCAGCTCACGTCGATGTCGTCATGCCGTCATGCGTCGAGGTGACGCGGATCGACAGCACTGAGGACCTTGCCGAGGCCATGAACGATCTGGCACCTCACGCCGATGTCGTCATCCAGGCCGTTGCGGCCGCCGATTTCGCACCGGTGGCCGCCGACACCAAGATCAAGAAACACGAGGGGGACTCCGCCGTCGGCGCGACGACGTCCCTCGAACTCCACCAGACTCCCGACGTCCTGGCCCGGATCTGTGCCCAATCGGTACCGCATCAGGTCGTCGTCGGGTTTGCCGCCGAGACGGCACCTGACCGTGCCCAGCTCCTTGAGCTGGCGCAGGCCAAACTCGCCCGCAAGGGATGCGATCTATTGGTCGTCAACGACGTGAGCGAGGGGAAGGTGTTCGGCAAGGTCGGCACCGATGTCACCGTGGTCCACCAGCAGGGGCCCGGTCGACGCGTCACCGGATCTAAGTCGCAGGTTGCAGTAGCGGTCCTCGACGAGGTCCACACGCTGCTGGCCACTCAGTAACACGATGCGCGGCTTGTGGCCGCGCGGACAGGAAACTACCATGCCCACCACTCGTCTGTTCACATCCGAATCGGTGACGGAAGGCCATCCCGACAAGATTGCTGATGCAATCTCTGATGCCGTCCTCGATGCTCTCCTTGCCGAGGATCCCCACTCCCACGCAGCCGTGGAAACGGTCGTGACGACCGGTCAGGTGATGGTCTGCGGCGAGGTTACCACTGAGGCCTACGTCGACATCGCGGGTATTGCTCGTTCCCGCATCCTTGACATCGGCTATGACTCCTCGGCCAAGGGCTTCGACGGTGCTTCCTGTGGCGTCTCGGTCGCGATTGATGCCCAGAGCCCCGACATTGCCCAGGGCGTGACCTCAGCCTATGAAACTCGGCATGGTTCCACTGACCTCATCGACGCTCAGGGCGCTGGCGACCAGGGCCTGATGTTCGGATACGCCTGCACCGAGACCCCGTCCCTCATGCCACTCCCGATTGACATGGCCCACGCCCTGTCCCTGCAACTCACCAAGGTCCGCAAGGAGGGCGCGCTGGACTACCTGTGCCCCGACGGCAAAACCCAGGTGACGATCCGTTACGACGAGAACGACAAGCCGGTGGCGGTGGACACCGTCGTCGTCTCCAGCCAGCATCGCGACGGGGTAGACATCGACGCGACGATGACCCCTGATCTGCGTCGCCTGGTCATCGACCCGGTGCTGGAGCGCTACGACCTTGATCACAAGGACATGAGGGTGCTCGTCAACCCGACCGGCAAGTTCGTCATCGGTGGCCCCATGGGCGACGCCGGTCTGACCGGTCGCAAGATCATCGTCGACACCTATGGCGGCATGGCCCGTCACGGTGGCGGTGCCTTCTCCGGCAAGGACCCCTCTAAGGTCGACCGTTCCGCTGCCTACGCCATGCGCTGGGTGGCCAAGAACGTCGTCGCCGCAGGTCTGGCCGACCGCTGCGAGTGCCAGGTGGCTTACGCTATCGGTGCCGCGCGTCCGGTGGGATTCCGCATCGACACCTTCGGGACCAACCACGTTCCCGAGATCGAGATCGAGCGCGCAGTCGCCGAGGTCTTCGACCTTCGTCCCGGCGCGATCATCAAGAACCTTGATCTGCTTCGTCCGATTTACTCCCAGCTCGTCGCCGGAGGACACTTCGGGCGCGAGCTCCCTGGCATCACCTGGGAGGTGACGGACCGTGCCGAGGCCTTGGCCGCGGCCGCCCGTCTCTGAGAGAACACCATCTGTCGCGATGCCGTCGGTGGTGGGCCGTAGTATCTGACCCATGACCGAACCGCTGCTGGAGACGACCACATGGATTGCCCATGTGGTCGTCTCCTCTGGTTTGGCGCACCTGGACCGTCCCTTCGACTACCTCATCCCTGATGACCTCGTCGGTCGGATTCAGGCGGGAACGCGGGTCAGGGTGAAACTCGCCGGACGGCTGTGTGACGGCGTCGTGATGGCGGTCGACCACGAACAGGAACCAGGGGTCAAGCTTTCCCCGGTCGTGAAGTTGATCTCCGAACAGGTCGTGTCGACCCCGGACCAGCTCAGGCTGGCTCGCAAGGTTGCCGATCACTGGGCTGGCACCCTCGACGAGGTGCTCAGGTGGGCCATTCCGACCCGTCATGCGACGACAGAGGCCGCTGACCCGCCGCTGTGGCCAGTCCCGTCCGCGACGATGCCGTCAGGCACCTTGCGGGCTCTCACGGATGGACGTCATTTCCTCGACCTGGTGGCAGCCGGCGAGCGTCCCCGAGTTCATTGGCGGGTCACTCCGGTATGTGGTCCGGGGGACGACGACGGTCTGGGGGACTGGGCCAATGGCCTGTTGCAGGCCGTCTCCGCAGCCCTTGTCTCCGGGCGCAGTGCCATTGTCTGCTGTCCGACCGTCGAGGATGTCACCACCCTCCATTCCAGGTTCGAAGCCGTTCTGGGAGCGGGGACGGTGGCCGTCCTCCACGCTGATCAACCGGCGTCGACGAGATGGCGCCATTACCTGGCCGTCATTCGTGGCACGGCCAAGGTCATCATCGGCACCAGGTCAGCTGTCATGGCCCCCGTCGAGAACCTCGGACTGGTCGCAGTGTGGGACGAGTGCTCTGACCTCCATGACGAACCGCGAGCTCCCTACCCGAACACCCGAGATGTCGCCGCCCTACGAGCCCAGGTCGATCACGGCGCCCTGCTGTTGGCGAGCTACTCCTGCTCGGTTCGCAGTGCGTCGTGGCTGAGGTCAGGCTGGCTCGTGGGCATTCGGGCAGACCGTCAGACGATGAGATCTGTCTGTGCTCCGGTACGCGTCCCAGGGGATTCCGACTTCGCTCTGGAACGAGATCCGTTGGCCCGATCCGTGCGGTTGCCCGATCTGGCCATGACGACGATCCGTGAGGGGTTGCTGCGTGGACCGGTCCTGGTGTCGGTGCCTCGAGTTGGGGATCTGGTCTCACCGTCCTGCTCGGTGTGTCGGACATCCGTGAGATGCCCTTCCTGCTGCGGCCCGGTGACAGGACGGCGTACTGGCACGGGAGTTGACCTGCACTGCACTTGGTGCGGCACCCATCTACCTCGGTGGCGTTGCCCCGAGTGCGGTTCCACCGACGTCAGGTCCGGAATCGTTGGAGCGACGACGACGGCCGGCGAACTGGGCCGCGCCTTCCCGGACGTGCCCGTCGTCGACTCCTCGGGAAACCACGTGCGAGACAGCGTCGACTCAGCTCCCAGACTCGTCGTCGCCACGCCGGGGGCCGAACCAGTGCCGGAATCGGGATACTCCTGCGCCGTCATCCTCGATGCGCTGTCCTCCCTGACTCGACCGGGGCTGGCTGCGGTGGAACAGACCGTTGATCGCTGGATGGCGATCATGGCCTTCGTCAGATCAGTTCGCGATGGCGGGCGGGTGGTCGTCGTCGGTCCATCGGAGGATGCTGCCTTGCAGGCCATGGTTCGCAACGATCCCATCGGTTGGGCGGCCCGTGAGCTCGAGGACCGACGAGAGGCTCGGTTCCCACCCGCGGTTCCCTGTGGGATCGTCGACGGGGAGCCGCAAACGGTCGCCCTGGCAACCGAGCGACTGAACGAGGACATGGGGGACAAGCTGGAAGTGCTGGGCCCGGCCCCTCAACAGCGGCGAGCTGAAGAGAGTGAGCGTGACCGGATCATCGTGCGTCCGGTGGGACAACTCTCCGTCGGGAAGTTGTCCTCAGCTTTGTTCCACCTGCGTTCCAAACACACCATGAACCATGAACAGGGCACTCTGCGCGTCGTCATCGATCCTGCGCATCTCTTGTGAGGCCGGCGGGCGTTGTCCGGCCGATAGGCTGGAAGGGTGAAATTACTTTTCGCTGGCACCCCGGACGTAGCCGTCCCCACCCTGACGGCCCTTGTTGACGACCCACACCATGAGGTTGTTGCCGTCCTGACCCGGCCCGACGCCGCAGTAGGGCGTCACCGCACACCCCGTCCCTGCCCCGTCGCCAAGGCCGCCGAGGATCTTGGCATTCGCGTCATCAAGGCAACCAGCGTGAAGTCCGGCGAGGGACACGACGCCGTCGCGGCCCTCGACATTGATGCCGCAGTCGTTGTCGCTTATGGCGGTCTCATCCCCACGGATCTCCTGGCTGCGCCGAAACATGGTTGGATCAATCTGCACTTCTCCCTGTTGCCCCGTTGGAGGGGAGCTGCTCCGGTGCAGCGGGCCATCATGGCTGGGGACGAGGAGACGGGCGCCTGCGTCTTCCAACTCGTCGAAGACCTCGACGCCGGACCGGTGTATCGCTCCATGACAGTGCCGATTGGCGAGACGGTCACGGCCGGTGAGCTCCTTGACGAACTGGCCCAGACCGCGACCCCGCTGGTGACTCAGACACTCGAGGACATCGATTCCGGGATCGAGCCGACGCCTCAGTCGTCTGAAGGGGTGACGACCGCCCCACAGATACACCCAGGTGACGTCCGCATTGATCTCACGGCTCCTGCCGAGGAGATCGATCATCTGGTTCGTGGCACGTCCCCGACCCCAGGAGCATGGGCTGAACTCGATGACAAGCGCTTCAAGGTGTTGCGCACCTGCCACCTTGGCCCCGACGCAACGGTCCCAGACACCGTGGCGACGGCCCAACCGGGCCAGCTCGTCGCCACCCGCAAGCAGCTCTTCCTCGGGACTGGTTCTCGGCCCCTCGAACTGTTGCAGGTCCAGGCTTTCGGGAAGAAGGCCATGAACGGAGCTGACTGGGCGCGGGGCGCAGGGATTGACGCCGGAACCAGGCTGCGATGAATCAGCGTCCCCACCAGAAACGCCGCAAGGCGGATCCAGCACGACGGCTGGCATACACGGCACTGTTGGCCGTCGAGACCCATGGTGCCTATGCCAACCTTGCCCTGGCCGACCAATTGCGTGCCACCGGGATGTCCGGACGTGACGCGGCGTTCGCGACCGAGCTCGTCGACGGCACCTCCCGCGGATCGGGTACCTGGGATCGCATCATTGAGGCCGCATCAGAGCGAAACCCTGCCAAACTCCAGCCCGGAGTGCGCGTCGTCCTACGGATGGCGGCACACCAGATCCTTGCCATGAGGGTGCCCACCCGAGCTGCTGTGGCCACTTCGGTCGATTTGGCCCGTCAAGTCATCGGGGAACGAGTAACAGGTCTTGTCAACGCCGTATCCCGGCGCATCAGCACCCACAGCCTCGAGGAATGGGCCAGCGAGATCGGTGGACGCGAGGGCGTCGACGTCATGGCCCTGCGAACCCTGCACCCAACGTGGATCGTCAAGGCCTTCCAGGATCGCCTTGGAGCTGACGAGGTGGAGGCCGCTCTGCTGGCGGACAACGAGCCGCCGATCCCGACCCTGGTCGTCCGTCCTGGCCTCGCTGAGCGCGACGAAATTGAGTCTGGGACCCCAACTCGGTATTCCCCATGGGGTGTCGTGCGCCCAGGAAACCCGTCCGATGTCGCTGCGGTGCGTGAGGGGAGGGCCGGCATACAAGATGAGGGCTCTCAATTGGTGATCCTGGCCTTGCTGCACGCAGCCGAGGCAAACGGCAGTTTTGGTCAATGGCTGGATCTCTGTGCCGGACCGGGGGGAAAATCCGCGCTCCTGGCCGGACTCGCGAACCAGCACAACACCAATCTGACCGCGGTGGAACTGCATGAACATCGTGCTGATCTCGTGGCGAAAGCCCTCAAGACCATCCCGGGCAACCATCGCGTCATGACTGCCGACGGCACGTGCCCGCCACTTCCAGCTCGGTCTTTTGACGCCGTCCTTGCTGATGTGCCGTGCTCGGGTCTGGGATCCCTGCGCAGACGTCCAGAAGCGCGCTGGCGTCGTACTCCTGCTGACGTCGAGGAGTTGACCCACCTGCAGCGTCGGCTCCTTACCTCGGCGGTCAATCTCAGTCGACCAGGTGGGATCGTCGGATACGTCACGTGCTCACCGCACCGAGCCGAAACCATCGATATCGTTGAGTATGCTCGCGCGTCCCTGCCAGTTGACGTTTTCGACGCTCCTGCCATGCTTCCGGGCATTCCTGGTATCGCTGCGTCCGGAAACTCGAACGCCATCCAACTGTGGCCACATCGTCACGGCACCGATGCCATGTTTTGCGCATTGTTCCGTATACACGACGAGTGAGGAATGCGATTATCAGGCATATGTGTGGCTGACGGATGTCAACGACATCCCAAGATCAGAAACAGCCCGGTCCACGCTGACGTCGGCACTTGATGCACTGGGTATTTCCGGAAGCGGGGCCGAAGGGTGTGGTTGCCCCGGGTTGGTGGGCAACCACACCGTAGGTCGGAACATGCTACGTGTGACATCGGTCGGCAGCGGCCTTGGTGCGCGTGGTGCTCGACACGGTATGGAGGACAAAAGTTAGCTCTCGTCATCCTGCGAAGTTCCTTGGTATACATGTAGGTAGCTCTTTGGGGGATATCCCGGCTTTTGTATTCTCAGCACTCGGTCTCGTCTGCGACAGTGATGTGGTCCGAAGTCGTGGACACGTCGCTCTAACGAGGAGAACCTCATGAGGATCAAGTTGATCGCCGCCCCACTGGTTGCCGGTGCCCTGATGGCTCCAGTCGCTCTTTCCACCCCCGCGGCTCACGCTGCCGTGCCGGCTGTTTCCGCCGTGTCGAGTAATACCTCTGATGCACACGCATTGCTTGGCGATGTCAATAATCGTATTCACTCGCTGACCAATGATCTCAAGGTCGCCAAGGCCTCTCTGTCTCCTAAGGAGGTCATTGATACCATTTCGGACCTCCTGAAGCAGGCCAAGATTCTTAAGGCCCAGCTTGAGAAGGTCATCAAGGGAGTCACCACCTTCGTCAAGTCGATTCCGGCTCGTGTCGAGTTGTTCCTGACCATGTGCGACACCACGCACACCGCAACTCTCACCATTCAGGACAAGGTGCAGAACGCGCATACTGTCGTGTTCGATGAGATTGCCCACGCTATCAACGTGCTGATTTCTCTTGATTCCACCCCCGCGCAGTTGACCGACGAGGTGGCTGCTCTTAAAAAGGCTCTCGCTACGGCTCAGGCCATGCCTGACCTTAAGCCGACCGATGTTGCCACCAAGTTCGTGCGTGCCAAACTGGGACGCTTGATGGCGCAAGTTCTATTTGATCGCGACACCTGCGTCATCAATTACAAGGACGGCGACACCATCCGTCTGCTCAACCGTGCCATCGACAGGGCTGGTCTCATTCGTGGTAACGCATGGGTGCGGGTCGCCGAGGTCGACCAGGCCATGAAGGACCTCAAGGTCGCCTACCAGGATGCCCTCAAGGCCCCGAACAAGAAGGATGCTCCGGCCTCGCCATCCTTCTGCATGCCGGCTGCCAATGCTCCGATAACTCTTGCCTGATACCAATGATCCTCGGGGCCACGGTGGTGGTCCCGAGGATTGCCTCAGGCGTGGCTGGCTATGTCAGTCGTGATCAATGTCCTTTCCACATCCGGGGCAATGGCGTGAGTCGCAGTCGTCACCGGTGGACGATGCGGAAGCCACGATGTTGGTGATGATGCATCGAAAGGGTATTGCGGATGTCCACACATGACGGTTACCGAATCGGCCACCGTCCAGTGGCCGTGCATCGCGACATGTCGCGGGTCAGGCGTCGGTGTTCCTGCACTCGAGCCTGTGTCGATAGTTGACGAGCGACGCGTTAGTCGTCGTCATCAACTCTGGATACCCCATCACTTCAAGCGGGGATGATGGGTCACGGTCTTGACGTCGTGGCAAGGAGAGTGCTTCCCCGCGTCCCTGTATGACCCTCTAGGCTGACAGCATGACTGTTCGCATCACGCCGTCCATCTTGAATGCCAATTTGGCCAGCCTCGCCGATGAGGTGGGACGAATCCCGTCAGCAGACGGTTTGCATATCGACGTCATGGACGGCCATTTCGTGCCGAACCTCGTCATGGGAGCGCCTTTCGTGGCATCCCTGCGTCCAACCACTGACCTCATGTTTGACGTCCACCTCATGATCGAGGACCCCGACAGGTGGGCACCGCAATATGTCGAGGCCGGTGCCCAGTCAGTCACATTCCACCTGGAAGCTGCCACCGCGCCCATCAAGCTGGCTCGCGAGCTGCGGGCGATGGGAGCGCGAGCATCCGTGGCACTGCGTCCGGCGACCCCAGTCGAGCAGCTCGCTGGTTTCCTGACCGAGTTTGACCAGATTCTCCTCATGACCGTGGAGCCTGGATTCGGCGGACAGAAATTCCTCGATCCCGTTCTCGCCAAGATCCGTAGTGCACGCAAACTCATTGACGCATCCGGGGCGGACATCTGGTTGCAGATTGACGGCGGAGTCTCGGCTGACACCATTGAGCGCGCCGCCGAGGCCGGTGCTGACACCTTCGTGGCGGGTTCCGCCGTCTACCGATCCGATGACCCCGACCAGGTCGTCACCTCACTGCGCAATCAGGCTCAGGCGGCCCAGGACTGCTGCCACTGAGTACTGCGGTCAGGTACCGCGGTGGCGTAGATAGGACTGAAACTCCACGGCCAGGACGTCTCCCGTAAGCCCCTCGGGCAGGGTGGCATCCTGTTCCGTCTCGAGGGCTGCGACGTACTCGGCCAGTTCGGGATGCTCAGACAGGGCCTCGTCGATGGCTCCGACCCATTCTCGCTTGTCCTCCTCGAGACCAGCTTGCGGCACGGCAATCCCGGTGAGTTCCTCGATCCGGACAAGGAGGGACTGCACAGCCGGAGGGCAGGGGGATTCACAGGCGTATTGCGGCACCCCGACCCACAGCCCGATGGCGTTGAAGTCGTGGCGCCGTGCCTCTGTGACAAGGACGAAGGGGATGCCCGTCGGGCCGTCGTACTCGAGCTTCTCCGCCCCCAGGGCACTGACGAGGTCAGGGTCGGTCGTCGAGACCATCACGGGCAATTGCCGTGTGTGGGCGACATCAGTGGCCATCGCGCCAAGCACGACGAGACCAGCCGGTTTGAGCTTGCGTAGTCGCCGCAGCAAGCGGAAGCAGTAGGTTCGCCAGCGCAGACTTGGCTCCGGACCGGTGACGATGACGATCGGCTGGCCTTGCCACCCGCCAACACGGATCGTCGTGCACGGCCAGTTGACGATTTCGACGTCATTCATGACGGTGATGGCAGGACGGGTCTGACGGAAGTCGTGGAACTCCTCGCCACCAATCGTCCGCCAGGTTTTCGCCTCGGAGTACTTAGCGATGAGGGTCGCCGCTTGGGTGGCGGCCGAGCCGGCGTCGTTCCAGCCACTGAAGGCCACCACGACCCATGGCCGGTCCATGTGTCGAAATCGCATGGTGCCAAGGCTAGCCTGACCCCTAGGCTGGAACCCATGACCCTTCGCACCGCTCTGTCCCGGCACGTTCTCGTCATTGATGGCGCCATGGGCACGATGCTGCAGAGCAGCGATCTCACGATAGATGACTTCCAGGGACTTGAGGGCTGCAATGAGATACTCAATGTCACCCGACCCGATGTCATCTCCCGCATTCATGACGCCTACCTGGATTCCGGGGCTGACATCATCGAGACCAACACCTTCGGTGTGAACCTGCCGGCCCTGACGGAGTACGGCATCGCTCCACGTGCTGTCGAACTGGCATCTGCTGCCACGAAACTGGCTCGCGAGGCAGCTGACAAGCGTACGGACAAGCCGCGTTACGTCGTTGGATCGATCGGTCCGGGAACCAAGCTGCCGACCCTTCGTCAGATTGGTTTCGCCGCCATCCGCGATGTCTACCAGCAGGTCATCGAGGCCATGATTGACGCGGGCGCCGACGGCGTCCAGATCGAGACCTGCCAGGACCTCTTGCAGGCTCGCGCCGCAATCATAGGCGCTCATCGTGCCGGCACCGTGCGCAAGGTCGACCTGCCTATTCTCGTCGACTTCACCGTCGAGACCACCGGAATCATGCTCATGGGGTCGGAGAGCGGTGCAGCGTTGACGGTGCTGGAATCTCTCGGCGTCGACGCCATCGGCCTCAACTGCGCCACCGGACCCGCCGAGATGGCCGAGCACCTGCGCACCCTGTCCCGCGGCGCACAGGTGCCGATCATGTGCATGCCGAACGCCGGCCTGCCCGAGATCACGGGGGAGGGGGCCCGCTATCCCCTTGGTCCTGACGATCTTGCCCCCGTTCTGGACGACTACGTTGATCGTTACGGCCTATCGGTCGTCGGCGGCTGCTGTGGTACCACCCCCGACCACATCCATGCCATTGCCGAGCGGGTTTCAGGTCGACCGGTTCCCGAGCGCGAGATTCACCACGTCGACGCCGTGGCCTCCCTGTACAACGACGTCCCGCTGAGCCAGGACACCGCCTATCTGGCCATTGGCGAGCGCACCAACGCCAACGGTTCCAAGGCCTTCCGTGAAGCGATGTTGGCCCAGAACTGGGATGAGTGTGTTGACATCGCCAGGGCCCAGACCCGCGACGGCGCCCACTTGCTCGACCTGTGCGTCGACTACGTCGGTCGCGATGGCGTGGCGGACATGTCCGAACTCAGCGCCCGACTGGCCACCGCCTGCACGCTGCCAATCATCCTTGACTCCACCGAACCTGACGTCCTGGCTGCCGGTCTGGAGCATCTGCCCGGTCGCTGCATCATCAACTCGGTGAACTTCGAGGACGGGGACGGTCCTGGATCGCGCTACCAGCGCGTCATGCCGATGGTCGTCGAGAATGGGGCTGGAGTCGTCGCACTCACCATTGACGAGGAGGGCCAGGCACGCACCGCCGAGTGGAAGGTACGGGTGGCCTCTCGTCTCATCGATGATCTCGTCGACAACTGGGGCATGGACATTGGTGACATCCTCGTCGACTGCCTCACCTTCCCGATCGGCACTGGTCAGGAGGAGACCCGCCGCGACGGTCTGGAGACCATCAACGCCATCGCCGAGATCAAGAAGCGTTACCCGGGTGTACGTACCACCCTCGGTGTCTCGAACATCTCCTTCGGCCTCAACCCGGCTGCCCGCATCGTCCTCAACTCGGTCTTCCTCCACGAGGCTGTCAAGGCCGGTCTGGACTCGGCCATCGTCCACACCGCAAAAATCCTGCCGATCGATCGCATTCCGGAGGAACAGCGCGAGGTCGCCCTCGACCTCGTCCACGACCGGCGTCATGACGGTTATGACCCGCTCAATCGCTTCCTGGAACTCTTCGAAGGAGTGACGGCTGCCTCGATGCGTGCCGAGCGTGAGGCCGAGCTGGCCGCCATGCCGCTGTTCGAGCGCCTCAAACAGCGCATCATCGACGGCAATGCCAAGGGCCTGGAGGATGACCTCGACGAGGCCATGGAGTCCAAGGCTGCTCTCGACATCGTGAACGAGGATCTGCTGGCCGGCATGCAGGTGGTTGGCGACCTCTTCGGGTCGGGCAAGATGCAGCTTCCCTTCGTGCTGCAGTCCGCGGAGGTCATGAAGGTGGCAGTCGCTCACCTCGAGCCTCACATGGACAAGTCGGACACCTCCGGCAAGGGCACCCTGGTGCTCGCCACGGTCAAGGGAGACGTCCACGACATCGGCAAGAACCTCGTCGACATCATCGTCTCCAACAACGGCTATCACGTCGTCAATTTGGGCATCAAGCAGCCGGTGACGGCGATCATCGAGGCCGCCGAGACCCATCGGGCTGACGTCATCGGCATGTCTGGTCTGCTGGTGAAGTCGACGATGGTCATGAAGGACAACCTGCTCGAGTTGAACCAGACCGGACTGGCCTCCAAATACCCAGTCATGCTCGGTGGTGCTGCCCTGACGAGGACATTCGTCGAGGAGGACCTCAACGACCTGTTCGAGGGCGAGGTGCGCTACGCGAGGGACGCCTTCGAGGGACTTCGCCTCATGGATTCCGTGATGGCCGTCAAGAAGGGGGTTCCGGGAGCTGAACTCCCGAAGCCTCGACGCCGTCGTATCAAGGTCAAACAGGCCGCTGTTGAGACCGACGACATGACTTCTGATGACAATGCCCCGCGCGCCGATGTGGCCCGACCGGTTCCAGGGTCGGTCGAGATCCCGACCCCGCCGTTCTGGGGTTCGAGAGTCTCGACGGGTATTCCGTTGGCCGACGTGTTGGTCTGGCTCGACGAGCGCGCCACCTTCATGGGCCGATGGGGTCTTAAGGGTTCGCGCAGCGACGGGTCCTGGGATCGCATGGTCAATGAGGTGGCTCGGCCCCGTTTACGACTTCTCCTGGACCGCATCCGTCAGGAGAACCTGGCCCAGTTCGGCGTGGTTGATGGTTACTGGCCGTGCTTCTCCCAGGGGCACGACCTCATCATCCTGGACCCCGAGGACACCTCGAGGGAGGTCACCCGGTTCACCTTCCCACGCCAAAGTAGTGGTCGGAAGCTCTGCCTGGTCGACTTCTTCCGCGACGTCGACGAGGCTGGCGAGTACGGCCCGGACGTCATTGGTTTCCAGCTGGTGACGATGGGCAAGGCCGTCTCGGCTGCCACCCAACGACTCTTCGAGGCCAATTCCTACCGGGAGTACCTCGAGTTGCACGGGCTGTCCGTTCAGTTGACCGAAGCCCTCGCCGAGATGTGGCACGCCCGTGTGCGTCATGAATTGAGGATTGACGACGACGGTACCTCCGTCACCGATGCCATCGATCATCAGACCTATCGGGGCTGCCGGTACAGTTTCGGGTACGCCGCCTGCCCGAACCTCGATGACAGGGCCAAGGTGGTGAAACTGCTCAACCCGGCGAGGATCGGTGTGGAGCTGTCGGAGGAGTTCCAGCTCCATCCAGAACAGTCCACCGACGCCTTCGTCTTCCATCACCCGGAGGCCAACTATTTCAACGCCAAGTGAGACGTCCTTGCACACCTCGACTGCCAACCGTTTTGCAGCGGTGTTGTGGGACTTTGACGGGACCCTCGTCGATACAGAACCTCGCTGGGTCGAGGCAGAACTGGCGATTCTGTCCTCCCACGGAATCATGTGGGAGCCCGAAAAGGCCAGTAGCTTCACTGGCGGACCGATGACCGATGTCTGCGAGGCGATGGCCGGAGAGATTGGGGAGTCGGTAACCGCCGAGGATGTGCGGCACCAGCTCATCACGATGGTCTCGACCTTCAACCGGGAACGAGAGGTGCCGTGGCGTCCGGGTGTGCTGGACCTGCTGACAGAGATCCGTGAGGCCGGGGTGCCCATGGCGCTCGTGACGGGATCGGCCCACGCCGTCGTCGAGCCGGTGCTTGAGGCCGTCCACGACCGTATCGGCAACCCCTTTGACACCGTTGTGACCTTCGACGACGTCACCCCGGGGACGGCCAAACCGGCGCCAGATCCGTACTTGTTGGCTGCCGAAAGGCTTGGCGTCGACATCGCCGACTGTCTGGCGATCGAGGATTCTCCCAAGGGGACTACCTCAGCGACGACCGCTGGGGCCGCGGTGCTCACCGTTGACGGGCTGGCCGAGATCGGTCCTGGACCTCGCCGGGTTCATCGCCCGGACCTGTCCGGTCTGTCACTGGCTGGTCTCGTCAGCCTGTGGCACCTTGCCGACGAGCCTGCTGCTCCGGTGTCAAATGGCGGCGGGGGAGTCCTGCGTTCTGGGGAGCGGATCACCCTCACTGATCCCAAGGGGCGCAAACACTCGATCGTCCTGCAGTCGGGTGGCATCTTCCACACCACGAAGGGGGCAGTGCGCCACGACGACCTCATCGGCGGGCCTCAGGGAGTCGTCGTCACCTCCGTCGGCGGCTTGCAGTTCCTGGCCATGCGACCGATTCTCAGCGAGTTCACCGTCTCGATGCCGCGTGAGGCCGCGATCATCTACCCCAAGGAGGCGGCCCAGATCACGATGTGGGCCGACATCTTCCCCGGGGCGCGCGTACTGGAGGCCGGAGTCGGGTCCGGCGGCCTGTCGATCCCATTGCTGCGCGCCATTGGGCCGAACGGACGCCTGTATTCCTACGAGAGGCGGCAGGAGTTCGCTGACGTCGCCCGCAAGAACGTCGAGTCCTTCTATGGCGAGGTGCCGTCCACCTGGGATCTCAAGGTCTCCGACTTGGCGACTGGCATTACGTCCGAGCCGATCGACCGCGCCATCCTCGACATGCTTGCCCCATGGGAGTGCGTCGAGACGGTTGGCAAGGTGTTGGTTCCGGGCGGCGTGCTGTGCTGCTATGTCGCCACCACGACCCAGATGGGTCGGGTAATGGACACTCTTCGTGCCGATGGTGGATGGACGGAGCCGCAGGCCACCGAGACGACGACCCGGGACTGGCACGCTGAAGGCTTGGCCATCCGTCCGGCTCACGGGACGACGGGTCATACCGGCTTCCTCGTCATTTCACGTCGGCTTGCTCCTGGTGTGACGGCGCCAGTGCGTAAGCGTCGCCCTGCTCCGGGCGCTTACGGGCCTGACTATCACGGACCTCGTCCACGCAACATCACCGAGCACGATCAGTGGCGGTTGCCGAAGGAGGAGAAGTGATGGTTGGGGTCGCATGACCACGTTGTGGCTGTGCCGCTGACGCGTTCAACCGCACGGTTTCATCAACAACCACAGAAGAGGGCCGGCGGGGTTCACCCGCCGGCCCTCTTGCCGTCACACCTGCCGTTTCCTGCGACGCGCCGTCCTGGTGCCGATCATCATGGCTCGCCACCCAGAAAGCTTGCCGCCACGATGATGAAGGCGACTGCCACCCCCTGATCGGTGAAGTAGCGAACCACCATTCCCACGAGGAGGGTGGACGCCCACAAAACCAGTCCAGCCAGCCAGCGCTGTGCCGGGATACGAGCTGTCACGACGATGACCCAACCGACGGCAAGGCCCAGCACGAACGGCGTGCCGGTTCGTAACAGGCCACCGGGGGAGAGGGCCTCCCCGTGGTTGGCCCGTCCAATCGTTGCGAACAGGATCACGCAGATGATGTCGGCGACGAGAGCCCGTCGTACCGAGGGCGATGCCAGCTCGTCATTCATCGCGGCCTCACGGAGAAGGCGAAGTCGGCCGTGGAGGTCGATGTGATCATCGGCGGGTGCAGGTCACGCATGCGGAACAGCTTGTGGCGATGGACAAGGGCCAGGGTGATGATCGTCGAGATGATGAGGATGCCACCCTCGACGGCGAATCCAAGCGCCATCGTCGACATCGGTCCACCTGAGATGAGGACGCGGAAGGCGTCGACGGAGTACTTCATCGGCATGACGACTGCCAGCTTCTGATAGACCGGCGGCAGCATCGTGACAGGGAAGGTTCCGCCACATGTGGGCAGCTGGAGTACCAAGAGGATGAGGAAGATGGCTGTCTGTGGCGAGCCGAAGATGAGTCGCATCCAGAAGGCCAGCATCATCCATGACAGTGATGCCAACGTCACAAAACCTATGAAGTACCAGGGATGGACCGGGTCGAGTCCCAAGGTCAACCAGACGCCGAAGGCCATGATGTACGCACCAACCAAGGCGATCACCGCCAGCGGGCCAAAGCCGACGAGCGCGATCGACAGGGCATTGGCCCGACCAGTCATGGCACGACCGGAGAAGGTACGCACGACGAGGAAGGTCGAGATGCAGGCGATCCACATGGCGATGGAGAAGAACATCGGCGCGAGGCCACGTCCGTAGTACTTCGCGGAGTGGAGGATGGTCTGCTCGACGTCGACCGGGGAACTCATGACATTGGCCAGATTGGTGCGCTGGTCATCCGTCATGCCGGGTATCTGTTTGGCACCGGTATCGAGGCCCTGATGGAGCTTTGTCGCTCCCTTGGACAGAGCGTCAGCACCCGCCTTGAGCTGCCCCAGACCATTGCTCAACTGCATGACGCCAGAGGCAATTTCCGGAGCTTTCGCGGTGAAGTCGCGGCCGGCGTCGGTGGCGTTGTTGACAGCCTTGTTGAGATCCTGGGCAGCTGAATCAGCGTTGTCCATGGCACCGTTGATCGTCTCAAGGCCATTGTTGACCTGCTGCGCATCCTTGTTGAGACGGTTCAGCGAGGCCTTGGCATTGTCGGCCAGGGTGTCAGCATTCTGCTGATTGAGGCTCAGATTGAGGCCGGCCGAGATATTTGCGACCGCCGCAATATTGGACGACACGGTCGTCGTTGAACTTGCGGCGCCATTGATTTGCTTGGTCAATGCGATGTAGTCAGGATCATCGGCAAGTTCAGGATGTTTGGCAGCAAGAGCCGATGCCTTGTTCGCCGCCCCGGTCACATCGTGCTGAATCTTGACGACAGAATTCCCGTTGGGATTCTGCAACGTCGCCGTCGCCGAGACGAGGTTACCGGCCTGTTTCTGCAAAGCAGGAAGGTTCTTGGTCACATTGTTGATGAGCGGAATCATTGCAGAATTGACGGCCTGGGCATCGGCCATGACGCTTTGTGCGGCGCCGGTGATGGCTTGGGCACCCACCCGGGTCTGGCTCACTGCCATCGACGTCTTGGCCGCTGCCGAATCGGCGTTCGCCAGTGCGGAATTTACCTTGTTGACGGTTGCGGTGGAGTCGCCAACGGCCTTGGTCGCCCCCAGGACCTTGGTGTTCATCTCATTGACGCCGGCGTCAAGGGTTTTCATGCCGGAGTCGAGTGTTGCTGAGCCCTCGGACGCTTTCGTCAATGAGTCCTTGATGACGCCCAGGTTGACGAAAAGTGCATTGAAGTAGGTCTCGGACACACTTTGGTCCAAGGCCTGCTCAAGGGCTGTCTGAACCTGTGAGGTCAACAGACCGATGATGAATCCGTTTGCGTCGTCACGGTGGAGCTTGAGTGTCGCCCGAGCCGGCTTGAAGTCACCGGCAGACACGATGCTCGTCGAGAAGTTCTCGGGTACCTCGATGACCATGAAGTACTCGGCGTCACGAAGACCCTGATAGGCCTTGTCCTCATCGGTTCCGAGGAACTGCCAGTCGAATCGCGGATTCTTCTTCAGAGTTTCCTGGAACTCCTTGCCACCTTCGATGGTCCGACCATCAAACGTGGCCGGCTTGTCATGATTGACGATCGCAATCTTCACCTTGTCGGTATTGGAATAAAGATCCCAGTTGGCGTGAAGATAAATACCACCGTACAGCAGCGGAATAATGAGAATGAAGATGAGGCCGAGCTTGGAGCGTCCTTTGAAACGCCGAAACTCGAACTGTACGAGTCTGATGAATCGAGTCAGCATGCGTTATCTCCGGGGGGAGTCATCGGTATGGGTATTTTCCGTCGGAGTGTTGTATTCGGTTTCTTTTTCAGGCGCGGAATCGGTCTTGGTGTCGACCTCGTGCTTGGTTTTTTCTTCCTCTCCGTCAAGAGGAATCTGTGTCACTTCTGGGGCTTCCGGGTCGCGAGAATTACCGTCAACATCCTTGTTGCCATGAATGTCCTTGACCGCATGGGCACGGTTGTGGGCCGGCAGTTCGACGTCGAGGGATCCGGGCGGCGCCATGTCGTCATCCACTGTCGCGGCGATGATGGTCGAGTCGTCGAGCTCGGTGAGCTTTGAGAACATCTCGAACAACAATCTCTGCTGGTTGTGGGGAACCATGACATCGGCATCGTCAATGACGACTACCTTCGTCTCCCTCAGCATGGCAAGAGCCACCGACGCCACGGCACGCTCAATGGCTTCGAGCTGCTCGAACTCGCAGGAGCGGTCAATGCGGAAACCGACGATTTCCTCGATCTGACGCACCCTGCTCTCGGCTGTCTTGAGGTTGACAGCATCGAGGTGGCATCGCTCAGCGACTGATTCATTGAGGGTCAGGCGATCCTCCGGGACCACGTAATCGGCGATACGGGCCACGGACGTGCGATGAATGGCGCGGTAGGGCTCGGCCATCGCATCAATGCCGTCGATGATGAGGGTCCCGCGCGTTCTGCGGAACCGTCCGGAGAGGGCCAGCAGCAGGGCCGACTTTCCGGCGCCGGCGGGGCCATGGATGACGGCTAGCTGACGCGGCGCGAGGTCCATGTCGAGAGGCCCGAAGATCATTCCTTGCCGCCCATGGGCGTTCAAGTCGCGGGCGTGGAGCACCACTCCCGAGGCGTCCTCAAGGGCCTGGGTGTCGACCGGAGGACGTTTCGAGAAACGCATCACTGGAGGAACCCCCTGATTGAACGTTCGATGACATCCGTTATGACCTGCTGGTCAATGACTGCACTGGCCACGGAGTGTTCCAGGGCAAGCACGTTGACCAGGCTGAGGACCACCACCGCGAGGCTGCGTGGGTTGGCATCCTCCGCGGACTTGACGCGGTCGAGTACACAGTACTGGGTCGTCAAATCGACCAGTTGAGCGATCCGCTGTTTCTGCAGTTTTGTGTAGGCCTCGGCGATCTCCTCGTCATGGCGGGCCAGAGCACGGAATTCCGCGAGAATGACCTGCCACGGAGCATCTTCCAGGAGGATCTCCGTGAGCTTCTCGCTGATCTGCCTCATGACCTCGTCGGGGCTGCCACCGCTCGACAAGATGGGGGAGAGGGCATCGACGACATCCCTCTCGCCACTGGCAAGCCTTTCGGTGCACACCTGTCCGAAGAGGTCGGGCTTGGACCCGAAATTGGAATACACGGCCCCTTTGGTGAATCCGGCATCCGATGCGATGCGGCGCAGACTCGCGCCGGCATAGCCGTCCCGTTCGAAATTTTCGGTGGCAGCGACGAGTATGCGGTTTTTGACCTCGTCGCGATGAGGTCTTTCCACTGCGGCAGGCATCACGGGTTGTCGTCCTTCGAAAGAGCAAGGGGATCGTGGGCAGTACCACTGGTATCGGATACCGATGGTATCTGCATCGGGGTCTGTACCCAAATCGGTCGGCTAGGCTGGAAATCCCGAGTGCATCCGTGACGAGGAGGGTCATGCCACTGTCGCTGTCCGATCTCGATGAGGATTACCTCACCTCGAGTACAACCACCGATTCGTTTGCCCTGTTCTTGAGGCGTGTGGCCCCTGAGCTGCTGCCTACGACGACGGTGGACACCAGTGTTCCTGAGCTGTCGAGGCACGGCAGAACGGTGCTGGCCATCCGTTGCAGCGGGGGTGTGATAGCCGCCGCCGACCTCGGATCGGCGATGACGCGGCGCCCAAATCAGCGAGATATTGACCGAATTCTCGGCACCGATGATCGCTGTGTGACCGGAGTTGCAGGCGCAGCGGGTCTCTCGGGGGAGATGATTCGTCTCTTCCAGGCCGAGGTCGATCACCTCGAGAAGATCCAGGGACAACGGATCAGCATGGACGGTCGAGCCGCGAGGTTGTCGAGTCTGGTGCGCTCGAACGGCACGATGATGGCTCAGGGTATGGCTGTGACGCCGTTGCTGGCCGGGTGGGATGACCTCGCTCACCGTGGACGCATCTTTTCCTATGACGGAACGGGTGGATGCACCGAGAAGCACGCTCACGCCTGCGTCGGGTCCGGGACTCTGTTCGCCACCGATGTCCTCAATGACGGTTACCGCCCTGGGATGGATCGCGACGAAGCCATCATGCTTGCGATTCGCGCTCTGCACACCGCCATCAGCGACAACACCACCTCGGCCCTGTCGGGACCTGATTTGTCTCGTGGTCTGTACCCGACCGTTGCACATGCCGATTCCACCGGTGTCACGCGGATTCCCACCGAGGAAGTCGCGGTGCTGGCGAAGCGGGTCGTCGACGAGATCACCGCCGAGACGGAGCACGAGGAGGTCCAGTCATGACGATTCCTGCCTACGTTCCACCGAGTCAGTGGGTGGCCGACCGGGCCAGTTTCGTGTCTGATTCGATCCGTGATGGAGGTGACGGCATCGTCGTCGCTCGTTGCGTGGAGGGCATTGCGTTGGTTGCCCGTCAGAGTGGTGCAGATCTTCCCAGGGGTATGAGGTCGATCTCCGAGATTCACGATCGGCTTGCCTTTGCCGCGGTCGGGATCTTCCATGAGGCCGAGGACCTGCGGGTGGCGGGCATTCGTTTCGCCGATCTTCGTGCCTACGCCTATGACCGACTTGACGTCACGGGACGCAGCTTGGCGAGCATGTACTCCCGCATCATCGGCAAGGTCTTCACCCGCCCTGAGGTCAAGCCCTACCAGGTCCAGGTGACCGTGGCAGAGCTCGGCCTCGTTCCCTCCGAGGACCGCTTCTACACCATTGACTTCGACGGGACCGTGCGTGCCAGCACTGATCCCGTTCTCATGGGGGTGGCTTCTGAGGACTCTTTCGACCTGCCGGACCATGCGTCGGTGTCTGAGGTCGTTCGGGCTTCGGTGAGCGTTCTTGAGGCTGAACCAGAGAGCATCGAAGTGGGACTGCTCGATCGCCACGCCTCGACCCGACGCCACTTCCGTCGTCTCGACGCTGCCACCGTGCTGGAGGCTGACAGTGACGAGTCCTGAGGACGTTGCACTGGCCTTGAGGGGTCCCATTCTCATCGTCGGTGCAGGACTCATCGGTGCGTCAGTCGGGAAAGCCCTCGTCGCCGCGGGGGCTGACGTCCACCTGTGGGACATCGATCGCGGCAACGCCCTGGTGGCGGCCGGACGTGGCGCAGGCCAGCTGGACGGCCTCGACGACGATGCGTATCGGGTCGTCGTGGTGGCAACCCCGCCCGCCGCTGTCGCCTCGACCATCGTCGAGCGCCTCAACCGTCATCCCCACGCCGTCGTCACGGACACCGCGTCGGTCAAGGGAGCGGTGCTCGCCGAACTCATCGACTTGACAGCTGGTCGAGATGTCGATGTCACCAGGTACGTCGGCTCACACCCCATGGCTGGCACTCAGTACACAGGCCCGTTGACAGCTTCCGGCGAACTGTTCGTCGACCGCACCTGGGTGGTGACTCCCCGTACTGACAACCGGCATGATGACGTCGAGCAGGTCATTGCTCTGGCCAGGACGTGCGGCGCTCGTGTGGTGAGCATGGATGCTGACGAGCACGACCGCGCCGTGGCCGAGGTGTCTCACCTTCCTCACCTCATGAGCATCCTCACGGCGGCCAATCTGCGGCATGCACGTCCTGAGCACCTGCGGCTCGCTGGATCAGGCATCCGTGACGTCACGCGGGTGGCTCGTTCCCAGACCGCCATGTGGCGCCAGATCCTCAACGCCAACCGGGCCGAGGTGCGTAGCCAGTTGGAGGCCATTCGCGCCGACCTCGACGACTTGTTGTCTCGCCTCGACGACCCCGATCTCTTGGAGGAGTTCCTCGGCGTCGGGCAGTCGGGGGCACGCAAAGTCGCCGGTAAGCATGGTCACGAGATGATGAAGACCACGGCGGTCGTCGTCGAGATTCCCGATGCGCCTGGTGCCCTGGCGAGGTTGTTCGCTGATGTCGAGGCTGCTGGTATCAACGTCGAGGACCTCTCGGTCGAGCACGATCTGGCCCGTGAGGTCGGTTTCCTGTCGATCGATGTTGCCCCCGATCGGGCTGAGCAGCTGACGGTGTCAATGCGCGATCAGGGATGGACGGTGCGTTCCTGACTGCTGTCGGTGGATGCCGATAGTCTCGCCTCGTCGGATCGCCATTGAAAGGCAGGCAGAACGTGTCAACCTCACCTCTTGTCATCGCCATTGACGGGCCCAGCGGGTCAGGCAAGTCGTCGACCTCTCGGGGGGTTGCCAATCGCCTCGGCGCGGCCCATCTGGACACCGGATCGATGTATCGTGCGGTGGCTTGTCGCGTCGCTCATCTGGGAATTGATCCGAAGACCAATCCGTCCGACGCCATTGAGGTGGCTCGCACCTGCCGGTTGGACATCGACACCTCTGCCGACCACGACCTCGTCGTCATCGACGGGGAAGATGTCACTGTGGAGATTCGGCATCCAGACACCAGCGCCAAGGTGTCTGCGGTGGCCACGATCCAGCCCGTCCGTGACGCCTTGACCGCTCGTATGCGCCAAATCGCGACGGAGTGCGGACGGATCGTCATGGAAGGGCGCGACATCACCACGGTGGTGTGCCCCGACGCCCAGGTGAGGGTGCTTCTGGTGGCCGATCCTGCCGTCCGCATCGCTCGGCGTCAGGCCGAGCTGGGGGAGAAGGTCGACATGGAGCAGGTCATCGACTCGATTGTGCGTCGCGACCGTGACGACTCGACGGTATCGACCTTTGAGCAGCCGGCGGAAGGGGTTACGTTGATCGACTCCACCCGCCTCAATCTGGAGCAGGTCATCGACGCCGTCATCGGCCTGGTTCCTCAGTCGCTGCGCTGAGCAACGTTTCCGCGGGCGCGAGACCGTGTACCGTGGTTCAGTCCCCTAGCAGGAGTGTGTCCTCATGTCCGACTCGCCCGAGTTCTTCGACGGCCCCAGCGACGGCATCGAGGAGGCTCTTCCCAAGCCTGTTGTCGCCGTCGTGGGACGACCCAACGTGGGTAAGTCCACCCTCGTGAATCGCATCCTTGGACGTCGAGCGGCGGTTGTGCAGGACGTCCCCGGCGTGACGCGAGATCGAGTGTCCTATGACGCCGAGTGGTCCGGCCGTCAGTTCGTCCTCGTTGACACCGGAGGATGGGCCTCCGACGCATCGGGCATGGCCGCAATGATCGCCGAACAGGCAGAGTTGGCCATCTCGACGGCCGATGCCGTGCTGTTCGTCGTTGACGCCAACGTGGGTACGACGGATGAGGACGAAGCCGTCGTCCAGGTGCTGAGGCAGTCGCGCAAGCCCGTCGTCGTCGCAGCTAACAAGGTTGACGACGTGCGTGGCGAGGCCGAGGCCGCGACGATGTGGAACCTCGGTCTTGGGGAGCCTCACCCGGTGTCCGCCATGCATGGTCGTGGGTCGGGTGATCTGCTCGACGCCCTCATCGAGGTGCTCCCGGAAAGCCCGGCCAGTTATGAGACGACAGGTGGTCCGCGCCGTGTCGCCATCGTGGGCAAGCCGAACGTCGGCAAATCCTCGCTGCTGAACCGACTGGCCCGTCAGAACCGCGCCGTGGTCTCAGACGTGTCCGGTACGACTGTGGACCCGGTCGACGAGCTCGTCACCGTTGGCAACACCCTGTACCAGTTCATCGACACCGCAGGTCTGCGGAAACGGGTCAAGGAGGCCTCCGGGCACGAGTACTACGCCTCCCTGCGCACCCAGGCCGCCATCGAGCGCGCCGAGGTGTGTGTGGTCGTCATCGATGCCTCGGAGTCGATCAGTGACCAGGATCTGCGCATCCTTACGATGGTCGAGGAGGCCGGACGCGCGATGGTCATCGCCTACAACAAGTGGGACTTGACTGACGACGAGCGTCGGCGTTACCTGGAGCGCGAGATCGAACGGGATGTGCAGGCCTATGCGTGGGCTCCCCGGATCAACATTTCTGCTCTCAAAGGTCGCAACGTTGACAAGCTCGAGAAGGCCATTGAGACGGCTGCCGCAGGTTGGGAGACGAGGGTCTCGACCGGCAAGCTCAATGCCTTCCTCGGACGTCTGGCGGCTGCACACCCGCACCCGGTTCGTGGTGGCAAACAGCCGCGGATCCTCTTCGGCACTCAGGCTCACAACTGCCCGCCGACCTTCGCTCTGTTCACCTCCGGAATGTTCGACCAGGGGTACGTGCGGTTCATCATCCGGCGGTTGCGCGAGGACTTCGGCTTCGCCGGATCGCCAGTGCATGTCGAAATCCGTCCGCGTGAGAAGCGCAACAAGAAGTGACGGATTTGGTCGTAGGAGACGAAGTACGCTAGTGTACTTCCTCGGGTCGCCAAGCGATCCGATCGGGCTGTAGCGCAGCTTGGTAGCGCACTTGACTGGGGGTCAAGGGGTCGCAGGTTCAAATCCTGTCAGCCCGACAAAATGCCTGGTGGGAATGTTTTTCTCGCCAGGCATCAGTCGTCTATATTCCACGTCGCTATTCTGAGCGGGTGGACATGCCGAAGCCAACCCCGTTTCCTGCCCCCGCCGACGATCTCCGACTGGTCATCTCCGACATGGATGGCACCCTCCTCGACGGCGAGGGGAACATCCCAGCCCAGCTGTGGCCACTCCTGGAGATCATGAAGGATCGTGACGTCGCCTTCGTACCGGCCTCCGGACGCCAGTGCGCCACCCTGTCCACGATGTTCCATTCCCACCTCGACGGGATGCCAATCATCTCGGAGAACGGTACCTATGTCGTCCGCGATGGCGCCGACGTCTCCTCATCGATCATCGACCCCGACCTTGCGCACGAGGTGATTGAGGGAGTTCGAAGGCTCGTCGAAGATGGGCATGACGTCGGTTTGGTCGTCGCGACCAAGTCCATCGCATACCTCGAGCGCGGGGATGACCTTTTTGTCTCCCACGTCGCGACCTACTACCACAGCCACACCGTCGTCGATGACCTCACCGAGCACACCGGCGACGTCATCAAGCTGTCCATCTATGACTTCGGCGAGGCATCCGAGGTCACTCACCCGACGATGCAGCGCATCGCCCCTGACCACCAGGTCATCCTTGCCACCCCGAATTGGGTCGACATCATGAACCCCGGCGTGAACAAGGGCAGTGCCGTCAAGGCTGTGCAGGCCGATCTGGGTGTCACCCCGGACCAGACGGCGATCTTCGGCGACTTCCTCAATGACCTTGAGATGATGCCGCTGGCGAAGTGGTCCTTCGCAATGGCCAACGCCCATCCCGACATCATTGAGGCCTCGAACTACGTTGCTCCGTCCAACAAGGAGAATGGCGTCATCACGGTCCTCGCCGAGCTCCTCGACGTCGAAGTACCCGACGCCTGATCAGGCCAACCCAAACTCCCGGGCCCGCTGCCAGAGATGGTCGCGGGCGTCCGGGTGGGCAGTGTTCTCGATGAGTTGACGAGCCTGCTCATTCTGGGAGTTTCCGAACAGCTCAGCCGTGCCCTGCTCCGTGATGATGACCGAGGGCTGGATCGCCGAAACCGGTGAATCAAGCGTGTCCACGATCGTCGAACGGTTGGCTTTCGGATGCCAACTGCGCATGGTGATGAGGGCCTGACCGCCGGGGGAGTGCATGGCGCCCACCAGGAAGTCGGTGGATCCACCGACTCCGGAATGGATCTTGGTACCGACTCGAGTTGCGTTGACCTGACCGAACAGGTCCACCTGCAAAGCCGTATTGACACTGGTGGCCTTGGGCTGGCCAGCGATGATCCCGGGGTCATTCGTGGTCTCGCAGCGCAGCAACCGTACCCGCGGATTGTCGTCGAGCCACTCGTACAAGGCGGGTGTTCCCATCGCGAAGGTGCCGGTGACGACGCGATCGTCCAAGGTGTGAGCTTCGTCCAGGAGACGGATGGAGTCGGTGAGGAGTTCGGTCCACACGCCCACGTGGATGTCCTCGGGCAGCTGAGCGACGACGGCGTCAGGAACCGCACCGATCCCCACCTGGAGGGTGGCGCCGTCACGGATCCGGGAAGCCACCCGGTCACCGATCTGGCGGGCCAGCGGACCCGGGGACGGCATGGAGGCAGTTGGCAGGGAAGCGTCGACGAAAACGCCGATGTCAATGTCATCGACGTCAACGATTCCGTCGCCGAGGACATGGGGCATGTTCGGATTGACCTGGGCAATGATGAGAGCACCTCGCCGCTTGGCCGCGTCGAGGGCGGCCGGCAACACCTGGACCTCAATGCCCATGCTCACGGTGCCATTGCGTGGAGTGCTGGTGTGCAGAACGAGGATGTCGGGTGCGAGTCGCTCCTCGTAGAGGCTCGGTGCCAGGCTCAAACGACAGGGGACATACTCGAGGCTCTCGGCACGTCGACCACCCGGGCCGATGAAGATCGTCTCGTGAACGACGTCCTTGCGTGTGGGTACACCGACTGGCGCATTGATGCACACCAACCGCCACGTCTCGACACATCGGTCGATGATGCCCAGGAGTGGTAGGGGAGTGGCCCCCGAACCGCCACAGACCACCCGCGGCTGGCCTGCCACACCCCGCAAGACGCGTTCAAGGCTGACTTGATCCATCATGCGCACGACAAAGAGCGTAGTGGCTGGGACCCTTCACATGGTGGGCGCGACGACGAGAACTGGCAGAATGGTCACGATGTCACCCCGTCTGCCAGCGCACAGAACCAGCCCCGTAGGCCCCGGAGTCGGGACCGTCGAGACCAAGTACGCGACGGTTGCCACGCCGGACGACCCTCTCCATCTGATCGCAGGTGGCCGTCTCGATCACGTCACCGTCGCCTACGAGACCTACGGCACCCTCAATGAAGCTCGTGACAATGCGGTGTACATCTGTCACGCTCTCACCGGAGACGCCCACGCAGCAGGTTTCCACCCGGGAGCGGATCGCCCAGGGTGGTGGGACAACATCATCGGACCGGGTCGCGCCATCGACACCGACCGCTTCTTCGTCATCGCCTCCAACCTGCTGGGAGGCTGTTCCGGTACGACTGGACCGGCCTCGACCAATCCGGACACTGGAAAACGCTGGGGACTCGATTTCCCTCAAATCGATATGCACGACTTCGTCGAAGTGCACCTGCGACTCGCCGAGCACCTGGGTGTGGAGCACTTTCACGCCGTTGTCGGCGGCTCCATGGGCGGTATGCAGGCCTCGACTGGTCGCTGACGTACCCGTCAACCCTGGACAACGCCATCATCATTGCCTCGTCGAGCGGGCTGACGGCCCAGAACATCGCGTTCTCCGCGGTGGGACGTGAGGCGATCCTGCGCGATCCAGCCTTTGCGGATGGCACCTATGACGACGTCCGCCCAAACACCGGATTGTCGATCGCGCGGATGCTCGCTCACATCACTTATCTGTCCGAGGACGCCTTCGCCGAGAAGTTCGGACGGTCTCGTCAGTCCGAATCGGTGGAACGCGGGTTCGGCATCAACTTCGCCGTCGAGTCATACCTTGATCACCAGGGCGAGGCCTTCCTCACCCGATTCGACCCACTCAGTTACGTCTATCTGACTCGGGTCATGGACTACTTCGACCCGTTCGGCCGCGCCGGGGCCACCGACGCACTGGTGGCAGATCCGGTCAACTTCCTCGTCATCTGCTTCGATACCGACTGGCGATTCTCCCCGGCCCACTCACGCCGGATCGCCCGTCATCTCGAGGGAGGAGGGCTACCAGTGAGTTTCGCAACGATCGCCTCGTCGTGGGGCCACGACTCCTTCCTCATGAAGCTCGACCCCTACCACGACCTCGTCAGGGCCTTCCTCACCGCCGATTGGTTGCCAATGAGGGCATCACCGCGGGCACCACATTTCGACGGCCACCTGTGCACGAGGGAGACGACGCTGTGACACTCCGTCCCGATCAACGCATCATCACCTCACTCGTGCCGTCCCATTCCCGCGTCCTTGACCTTGGATGTGGCGACGGCTCCTTGCTCCGTCACCTCATCACCACCCGAGACTGTCTGGGGACCGGTGTCGAGTTGGATCAATCCTCCCTGGCCACCGCGATGTCGGCGGGGGTGCCGGTACTGGGGATGGATCTCAACGAGGACCTGGGGGAGTTCCACGACGACTCCTACGACGTCGTCATCTTGTCGCAGACCCTGCAGGCCGTCGTCTCTCCTGACGTCGTCTTAGCGGAAATGGCACGCATCGGCACCCTGCTCATCCTGCTCGTGCCGAACTTCGTGTACTGGCGCAACCGACTCAAGATCATCGGAGGCAGGATGCCGGCCTCCCACGATCTGCCGTACTCCTGGCATGACACCCCCAACCAGTCGTATTCCGGCGTGGCGGACCTCGAGGACTGGTTCGCCGAGTTCGACCTGGAGATCGTCGAAAGGGTCTGCCTCGACGGCCGAGGTCGCCCGTCCCGGGTAGCATCTGCGGCACCGAATTTGCTCGCCGGATCTACCATTCACGTGCTGAGATCCCACTGGGCCGAACCGGGGACAGGGAGGAGCCACTCATGACCAAGCACCACGACGAGGAGGACGAGGATCGGTCGCCGATCTTGGAAGCCACCGACCGGCAGATCCTGAGTCTGCTCGAGGGAGACGGTCGGATGTCGTGGACCGAGCTCGGACATCAGACAGGTTTGTCCACCTCAGCCGCCCAGCAGCGCGTCAAGAGGCTCGAAGCCAAGGGAATCATCTGCGGCTACCACGCCACTCTCAACCTGGAAGCCATCGGCGCAGGCATTACGGCTTTTATCTTCCTCAACCCCATCGATCCTGAGGAGGACGAGAGGATCCCCGACATCTTGAGGACCTTCTCGGAGGTGCGAGGCTGCCACTCCATCGCTGGCGCGGCCTCCTACCTGGCGAGAGTTCAGGCGCCCAACACCAGTCACCTCGACCAGCTGGTCACCCGCATCCGCAAGGAGTGTCACTGCGGGACGGAAACGGTCGTCGTCCTCGACACCATGTTCGACGATCTCGGCATGCTGGGTACCCGGTGACGCACCTCTCCCACCTTCCGCGCACGTCGTGGCTGCGCGGCCTGGCTGCACTTGCCGCCGGCGCCGCCACAGGTACTGGATTCCAGCCGCTGGATTGGTGGATCCTCGTCATTCCAGGACTCGCCGCACTCATCCTGCTCGTCCGTCCCACGACAGGCCGTGCCGCGGCCGGTCTGGGATACCTCTTCGGTCTCGGCCTGTTCGCCACCACCATCGCCTGGGTCGGCGTCATGGGCCCTCCGGTGGCGGTGCTTCTCGTTGCCGTCATGGCGTTGTGGTGTCTCCTGGCCGGGTGGGCCATCCGCTGCGTCAGCGTCCTGCCCGGCGCACCTTTGTTCCAGGCTATGGTCTGGACGGCCACAGAAGTGGGAGCCGCTGCGGTCCCGCTTGGGGGCTTCGGCTGGGTTCGGCTGGCCTGGACTGTCGTCGACACCCCATGGGTCGGAGCCCTGAGGTGGGCCGGGACGACGGGGACGAGTCTTCTTGTCGCCCTGGCGGCAGCCCTCTTGGCGCGTGTCATCGCTGCCCGAGGAAAGCGGCGTGTCAATAATGCGGTTGGCCTCATGGCAGAACTCGTCGTCGTCGCAGTCCTGGCGACCGTGTCGGGGGCGATCGCCACACGCGACACTCATGATGACAGCGTTCGGGTACTCGTCGTCCAAGGGGGAGTGGACGGTACTGCCGGTCCCTACGCGATGGGCTATGCCCGGTCCGTCACGGACAATCATCTGTCCCAGACGATCATGGCCGTCGCCGAGCAACGGGTTTCAGGCAAGGGCGCACCCGACATGATCCTGTGGCCCGAGAACTCCACCGACATCGATCCAATTCTCGACGTTGAGAGTCACCAGATCGTCATAGGGGCGCTGGCCATCTCGAAGCGGCCAATCCTCGTGGGAGCAGTGACCGACGGACCCGGCGATGACGAGCGCCAGACGACGTCGATGTGGTGGCCGGCGTCGTCACCCAGCCCGACATCACTCTACCACAAACGCAACTTGGTGCCGTTCGGTGAGTGGATTCCCGCCAGGTCATTCTTCCTGCCGCTCATTCCCATATTGGAGAATATTGGACGCCAGTCCGTTCCGGGGACGACTCCGGGTGTCCTTGACTCGACTATTTCTGGGACGAAAGTCCCGGTCGGCGTGGTGGTCTGTTTCGAGGTTGCCTATGACGACACTGTCGCGGACACGGTTCGCCATGGGGCAAGAATTCTTGCGGTTCAATCCAACAACTCGTCATTCATCGATACCGCCCAAACTCCCCAGCAATGGCAGATCACCAGAGCGCGCGCGGTTGAAACGGGGAGACACATCATCATCTCGACGACGAATTCCTTTTCCGGGTTGGTCAATCCGGATGGCTCAGTAGCCCTGCGTACCGAAGAGGGGGCGCACACCAATTTCACGGTGCAGGTTCCGCAGGAGTCCGGGCTGACGCTGGCCGTGAGAATGGGGACGTGGCTACGGGTCGTCGTCGTTCTCGTTGCGGCTGGTGCGACAGTGGTGTCGGTGATTCGACGTCGCCGCGATATGCTCGCACAAGCAAACAACAGATCGGAGAGGAATGTTCGCCACCGACACTGAGGTCCGGCTCGATAAGGTCCTCGTCATCATTCCGACCTACAACGAGGCGGAGAATGTCGAGACGATTGTCGCGCGCACCCGCCGTGCTAATCCGAAGGTCGATGTTCTCGTCGCCGACGACAACTCTCCGGACGGCACCGGCGAGATTGCCGACCGTCTGGCGTCTGCAGACGATCACGTTCTCGTCATGCATCGGAAGGGCAAGGAAGGACTCGGTTCTGCTTACCTTGCCGGGTTCCACTGGGGTCTGGACCACGGCTACGACGTCCTCGTCGAGATGGATGCCGACGGCTCCCATCAACCCGAGCAACTGCCGTTGCTCCTCGAGGCCCTCAAACATGCCGACATGGTCAAGGGATCTCGCTACGTCAAGGGTGGGTCCGTCGTGAACTGGCCGAAGTACCGTGAGCTCATCTCGCGTGGTGGCGGCCTGTGGACCCGGATGTGCCTGGGAATTGGTGTCAAGGATCCCACCGGTGGATTCAACGCATTCCGCGCGAACACCCTGCGGACGATCGGTCTGGACGAGGTTGCCTCGGCCGGTTATTGTTTCCAACTCGACCTGACGTGGCGCACCCTCAAGAAGGGCATGACCGTCGCCGAGGTGCCGATTGAGTTCATCGAGCGCGAGTACGGCAACTCCAAGATGAGCAAGGAAATCGTCGTCGAGGCTCTGCTTCGCACCACCTTGTGGGGGGTTGACTATCGTTCCCACCAGCTCAAGGATCTCGGGCACGTCGCCCTCGAACGGGCTGAGCAGGTTGCCGGCGACATCAAGGACCGTCGTTTGAAGCGCTGAGGCCAACCAGAGCACATGAGAGTGCCCCTTCTCTGCTGGGCACTCTCATGCTCTTCGGGGCCACGACACGCTGACTCGGGGTCGCCCCAGGGTTCTGGCCGAGGATCAATCCCCCTTACGGATCTCCTCCAGCCTTTCAGCAAGCAATTCCTCGAGTTCGGGGATTGAGCGACGCTCAGTAAGCATGTCCCAGTGGGTGCGCTGCGGCTTCTGCTTCTTCCGCTGAGGATCGGTGCCGTCGCTCCGCAGCGCCTCAGCGCCACAGCGCGGGCACTCCCACAAGCTCGGCAGATCTGCCTCGGTGGAGAAGGTGAGGTCGAAGTGGTGACCGTTCTGACAGTCGAAGCCAATCTCTTGGCGTTCGGCCATCTCAACGCCTTCTTCGTCCTCGAAGCTCTTGGATCCCAAACCCATGCCTCGCAGTGCACGGTCGGCCATGATGCTCCCTCCTGGTCGTAGGCGTCAGGCCCTGGTTGGGCCGTCGTCTATGGGTCCAGCATCCCACAAGCCACAAATTCCGGGAGCAGAACCGAATTTCGGGACGGGCGTTCGCGTCGTGGAACAAGCTGTGACCAGTTGGGCATTCAGCTCGCCGCGACTCACCGTGGAATGAGTGTCGGGGCGTCCTTGGGCTGGTGAATGCGCGCGAAGTCGCACATGAGGTCGGGACGATCCGTGACGATCCCGTCGACTCCCATGTCCATGAGTTCTCGAGCCTCTGACACCTCGTTGATCGTCCAGACGTGAACCGCTCGACCGAGGCGATGGGCAGCGGCAACGAAGGTCGGCGTCACCAGGGGAACACCGTACCGGCTCACACGATGGGGGACCTGGTACGCGTCGCCTCGAGATTCGGCCATCTGGAGGCTGTTCGGTCCGACGACGGCCCACCCAACTCCGACCGGTCCCACCGCGGTGGCCGTGCGCTCGCGCACCAACCGGCGGAACGTTCGGATGCGTTTGCTGCTGAACGATCCGACGCAGACCCGATTCCAGGCCCGGTGACGGGAAAGGACCTCGATGAGGGGCATGGTGGCGGCGTCGTGCTTGATGTCGATATTGATGAAGGATTCCGGAAAGGCGTCGAGGACGTCATCGAGTGTGGGGATGGGCTCTCCGCCGACGCTGGCTTGTCTGACCGTGTGCCACGGCATCTTCGCAATGACACCGCTGGACTCGGTGACCCGGTCGAGAATGGGGTCATGAAAGGCCATGAGGACACCGTCACTGGTGGCGTGAACATCAGTCTCGAGGTGGGTGCACCCGAGATCCACCGCATGTCCGAAAGCCGCCAGGGTGTTCTCGATCCCCTTGTTGACGATCATTCCGGCTCCGCCCCGATGGGCAAGAACGGTGAACGGACGTTGGCAATACGGGTAGTCAGTGGCTCGCACAGCCATACATTCTGCCCCTGAGATGGTCCGGATCCGTGATCGCCATGGCAACTACAGTGTCATGCGTGAGCCCCACCGTCTTGTCATTGCAGTCCCATGTCGTCCAGGGAACCGTCGGAAACAGCATCGCAGTTCCGGTGATGCGCGTCATGGGGGTCCGAGCATGGGGGATGCCCACGGCTCTGCTGTCCAACCACAACGGCCGTTCCAGCGTCGCCGGTATCCCGATCGATGCTCAGCAGATCAACGGCATGGTTGACGCCCTCAACTCCAACGGCGAGCTCAAGCATGTTGACGCTGTCTTGTCGGGTTACCTCACGGCTCTCACCGGTCCCACCGTCTTGCGGACCGTGGAGAAGTGCCGGGAGCACCATCCCGATGCCATGTGGGTCTGCGACCCCGTCATGGGAGACATGGTTGGTGATCAGGTGAGGACTTACGTTCCTGACGACACCGTGGCTTTCATGAAAGAGGCTGTCCAGAGTGCCGACGTCCTTGTGCCGAATGTGGCCGAGCTCGGCATCCTGACCGACACCATGCCGCTCACGATTGACGAGATCGTGGACGCCGCTCGTGGCCTTGATGGCCCGAAATTCGTCGTCGTCACCTCAGTACCGCATCAGGACGAGAACGGTGACGGGCTGGCCATGGTTGCGGTGGCGGGGGAACGGACCATTGTGACCCATGGTCCCCTCATCGACCGTCACTTCAACGGCGCTGGCGACCTGACGACGGCAGTCCTGACGGCTCAGCTCGTCGCAGGGGAGTCCCCGGAGACTGCACTCGGCAAGGCTGCAGGCGTCGTCCATGCGGTCCTCGAGCGCACCTGGAACCATCCCGGTGACGAATTGGACTGGTCGCCCGAGGACGCCTCGGCTCAGCCGTGGAAGACGGAGATCTTGGCTCCCAGTGCCCCGAGTCGGGTGGGTAGGTCCTCGTAACCGCGGTTGATCATGTAGACGTCGCGCAGGGTCGTCTCGCCGGAGGCGGCCAGGGCAGCCAACAACAGGCAGACGGCCGGGCGCAGGGCCGGTGGGCAGATGAGTTCACGGCCGCGCCAGCGCGTCGGTCCCCGCACGATGAGTCGGTGCGGATCGAGGAGCTGGACGTCGGCTCCGAGTTTGCCCAACTCGAGCAGATGGATGGCCCGGTTCTCGTAGCACCAGTCGTGGATGAGGGTCTGGCCCTCGGCCTCCGCGGCGATGACGGCGAAGAACGGCAGGTTGTCGATATTGAGGCCCGGGAAGGGCATCGGGTGGATCTTGTCCGCGACCGCGCGCAGCTCGCTCGGGCGGACGGTGACGTCGACCAGACGGGTGAATCCGTTGTGGGAGACGTACTCGGGGGAGAGATCGAAGTCCAGACCCATCTCGGAGAGAATCGCCAACTCGATTTCGAGGAACTCGATGGGGCAGCGGGTGATCGTCAGCTCGGACTTGGTGACGACGGCTGCCGTGAGGAGGCTCATGGCCTCGATCGGGTCCTCGGACGGCGCGTACTCGACGTCGACATCAATGTTCTCGACGCCACGAATGCGCAGGGTCGTCGTCCCGATGCCCTCGATCTTGACGCCGAGCTGGCACAGGAAGACGCACAGGTCCTGAACCATGTAGTTCGGGCTGGCGTTGCGCAATATCGTCACGCCCGGAGTCTGGGCTGCGGCGAGCAGAGCATTCTCGGTAACGGTGTCGCCGCGCTCGGTCAGGACGATGTGACGCTCCTTGACCGTGCGATCCGTCATGTGGCACTGGTAGAAACCCTCGGTCGCGACGACGTCAAGACCGAAGGCGCGCAGGACCTGGAGGTGAGGCTCGACGGTACGGGCGCCCAAGTTGCAGCCGCCGGCGTAGGGGAGCTTGAAGGAGTCATAGAAGCGCATCAGTGGGCCGAGGAACATGATGACGCTTCGGGTGCGACGGGCGGCCTCGACGTCCATGTCGTCAAGGTTGAGCTCAGCAGGACGAATGAGGGTGAGGTCGCGCTCGTCCTCGGACCACTCGTAGGTGACGCCGATGGACGTCAGCACCTCAAGGATGCGATTGACCTCCTCGATGTGAGCGACTCCGCGCAACACAGTGCGGCCACGGTTGATGAGACAGCCACACAGCAGGGCAACGGCAGCGTTCTTGGAGGAACGCACCTCGATGGAGCCCTCGAGCTGGCGGCCGCCTTCGATGCGGTAGTTCATCGTGCCGCCACCCGGCTGGGTGATGATGGGGGACTCAAGGGCCTCGGCGATGCGGTTGATGTACTCCAGCGAGAGGTTCTGTGTGCCTGACTCGACCCGGTGGATGGCGCTCTGGGAGGTCTTGAGGAGCTCCGCCAGTTGGTTCTGCGTCATGCCGCGCTGCTTGCGTGCGTCGCGGATGAGGCGACCGACGGCAGCTGGGGTGATGTTGTCCACAGCAGATCCTTTCGACGAGATGAAGTCTTCCGACAAGGATATATCAGATCTGAGGTTGAACCGCGGGGCAGAAGGGGCCAGTCGCAACCCGACAGAAGTCTCCTCAGTGAGATCATCGTCACAGACCGACCTTCCCACTAGAGTGTTACCCATGAGCTCACATTTTGACGTTGTTGTCCTCGGAGCTGGCCCTGGCGGCTACGTTGCCGCCATTCGTGCCGCTCAGCTCGGCAAGAAGACCGCCATCATCGAGAAGGAATATTGGGGCGGTGTCTGCCTCAACGTTGGCTGTATCCCCACCAAGTCGCTTTTGCGCAACGCGGAACTTGCGCACATCGTCACAAAGGAGGCTGGCGCCTTCGGCATCGGCGGCGACATCTCCGTCGACTTCGGCAAGGCCTACAGCCGGTCGCGTGAGGTGTCCGACCGGATGGTCAAGGGTGTCCACTACCTCATGAAGAAGAACAAGATCACCGAGTTTTCCGGGTGGGGCGAGTTCACCGGGCCCAAGTCCGTCGTCGTCAAGGACGGGCAGGGTCAGGTGTCCGACGAGATCACCTTCGACAACTGCATCATCGCCGCTGGGTCCACCGTCAAGACCTTGCCGGGAACCCAGCTGTCGGACCGCGTCGTCACCTACAAGGAGCAGATCCTCTCCGACGAGGTCCCCGGATCGATCATCATCGCTGGTTCTGGCGCCATCGGCACCGAGTTCGCCTACGTCCTGGCCAACTACGGTGCCCAGGTCACCATCGTCGAGTACCTTGACCGGATGGTCCCCAACGAGGATCCCGAGGTCTCCAAGGAACTCACCAGGGCCTACAAGAAGCTCGGCGTCAAGGTCATGGCCGGCACCAAGGTCGAGTCGATCGACGACTCGGGAGACAAGGTCAAGGTCACGGTGAGTCCGGCCAAGGGTGGCGAGTCCACCGTGCTCGAGGCCGACCGAGTCCTGCAGGCCGTCGGCTTCGCCCCGCGGGTCGAGGGGTACGGCCTGGAGACCACCGGCGTCAAGCTCACCGAACGCGGCGCCATCGAGATCGACGACTTCATGCGCACCAGCGTCCCGGGCATTTACGCCATCGGTGACTGCACGGCCAAGCTCATGCTGGCCCACACCGCCGAGGCCCAGGGCGTCGTCGCCGCCGAGACCATCGCCGGGGCGCAGACCATGCCCATCAACTACGCCATGATCCCTCGGGTCACCTATTGTCAGCCGCAGGTCGCCACCTTCGGCTACTCCGAGGCCCAGGCCAAGGAACAGGGCTACGACGTCAAGGTGTCACGGTTCCCGTTCTCGGCCAACGGCAAGGCCTGGGGCATGGGTGACGGGTCCGGCTTCGTCAAGGTCGTCGCCGACGCCCGTCACAACGAGCTGCTGGGATCCACCATCATCGGACACGACGTGTCCGAGCTCATCCCGGCCCTCACCGTGGCACAGATGTGGGATATCACCACTGACGAGGTCGCCCGCAACATCTTCCCGCATCCGTCCCTGTCGGAGGCCCTCAAGGATGCTGTCGAGGGTATCGGCGGAGAGATGATCAACATCTGACGTTCTCATGTATGGCTTGAGGCGGGGTCCTGGTGACGGGGCCCCGCCTCGGCGTCTGGGCCACTAGCCCCGGTGTTGCCAACACAGAGCGGGTTCGAAGACGCGAATGGCGGGCAGGAGACCCACGACGAAGACGGATCGAGGGGCCGCAGATGACCGCGGCCCCTCGATCTCTGGTATCCGGTGTCAGTACGAGAGGTCCTCGTACTCCGGGTTGTCGATCTGGAGTTCGGCGTACCGGCTCTCGGGGGCCGAGACGTGGTACGGGCGACCCGTGGCCTGCCAGCTGAGGTTCGGCGCACAATGGACGTTCTGGGCATCGGCGTCGAGGATGATGAATCCCCAGGCCAGACGTCCTTCCTTGCCGGCGGGCAGGGTGTAGGGCCCGACGACCTGCTTGAGCGACCAGTGGACCTCGTTGACGTAGGTGAACCCGAAGGTCTGCGTCATGATCTTGGCCAGGTCACCCTGACCGGCAACCTTTGCGCTGACCTGGAGGGTCTGGGTGCGCGACTGTTTCACCTTCGTCGAGACGGGCACTGCATTGGCAGTGTTGTTCGCGACGCTGGAGGCGTCGGTCTGCTTGAACCAACGCTTCTTGGCCGTCAGGTAGGTGCCGTTCTCACCGGGGGTCGAGCACTCGGTTCCCGGCTCGTAGTCGGAGTTCCACCGTTGCGGCAGCTCGAACTGGGTGGGGTCACTGGCGGAGGCCGACTCGACCGCATGGGCGTCGGAGACGGCGAACGGGGCCACTGACAGGGCAGCCGCCGCCGCGAGTGTGACCCCGCGACGCACCTGGTGTGTCAGGAATCCCATGGGCGATCAGGCCTCGAGGGAGGGGTCGTTGTCGCGGGTGCTGATGGCGATGTGACGCTCCTTCGGAAGGCTCGCGGTGAACTCACCACCGTTGGCCTTCCAGGTGTGATCGGTGCCGCAGACGGTGTGCTGGCCACGGAAGTCCGAGACGACCCATCCGGCACGCAGGACCGCGGTCTTGCCCGGAGCCAGGTTGTACGGGCCGACGGTGTCGCCGACCTCGTAGGACTGGCTGTCGGTGTAGCTCGTCGAGAAGGTGACGTGGATGAGGTCGAGGATCGGGAAGTCGACCCCGGCCGAGACGTTCCAGGTCTTCGTCTTGGTCTCGGTGATGGTCCGGGTGATGGGCAGCGGCTCGTCGTTGTAGTTCGAGATGGTCCACGTGCCGGCCGAGCCGTCGAAGTAGCTACGGGTCCGGGTGATGGTCTGGCCGGTCTCACCGATGTTGGCGCAGGAGGCGCCGATCGTCGTGGGGTTGGCGGCCTGGGCCGGGGCGGCGGCCTGGGCCGGAACGACCGTGAAAGCGGCCGAGGCGGCGAGGGCTGCGGGAACGGCAAGCAGTCGGGTGATCATGAGTGTTCTCCTTCGTGGTCGGGATTGACGGTGGTCGTGGTGTTGAGGACGCCGAGATCAGCGATCTGACTGAGTCGGCAGGGGAACCTGGCGGTACTTGTCGGGAGTGACGTCAATCTTGCGAACGCTGCCGTCCCGGGAGGTGACGGTGGCCTCGGCCCAGAAACCGCTTGGCGCCGAGGCGGTGCCGTAGTTCGACACCAAGCTGTACTTTCCGTCTCTGCCGCAGTGGATCTCGCGATAGTTCACGCGGGTCATCGTCGTGCCATAGGTGACGCGCACGCGCTCACCGGGCTGCAGGTGTACCGCACCAAGGGCGGTTCCGACGGGCATGTAGGCACGGTTGGTGGCCCCGACGCTGCCAAGCCATCCTGCCGGCAGGCGGCCGTAGCGACCCATCCAGTTGGCGTACCCGTTGTACTGGGCACCCACGACGAAGTCGGTCACCGGGTGGTAGTCGTAGGGGGCCTTCGACCAGTTGAGGAAGTCCGTCGAGTAGCCGGGCTTGCGGTAGGTGGGCTGGATCGACGAGATGTCGTAGGGGTACCACGCGATGTCGCGGGCACGGCAGGTCTGACCCTTCGCCGGCCAGGACGGATCCTTCGTCGGAGCGACGGCGGGCTCGACGACGTGGTCGGTCGGCTTCGCCACGGACTCCAGGCTGGGGCCCGACATGGCGGTGTAGGCGTCCGATCCCATCGGCTTGCTGTTGGCACCCGCGTGGCGCGACGGGATCTGCATCGCCAGATCCGAGATGGAGCCGTCGGCGTGGATGAGGTAGACGAAGGCGTATCGCTCGGCCGGACCGGTGCCGCGAATGACGTTAGCGCCGTTGGAGTTCTGTAGGACGCCGTCGCGGCAGGTGACGAACATCGAGACGAAGTCCTTTTCGAGGACGCCGTATTCGACGCGGATCGACTCACCCGGCTTGAGCTTAACGGGACCGACGGTCTCACCCTCGACCCAGCCATTGGACAGCTTGAGGCCGATGTCAGACTTGGCGGTGGTGTTCCATCCGGAGGGGAGCTTCGCCGCCGAGGTCGCCGAAATGGCGTGGTTGCTCTCAGTTTCGATCGTGCCGGTGTACGGCACGACCTGATCGGTGCGGTTGGTGAACTGGATCGTGCCGTCGCTGAGGTAGCGTCGTCCCGTCTCACCGTAATGCCACTCGGGGTATCCCTGGGCGTGGGCGGAGGCATCCGTGCACGACTCATAGAGGTGCGCGATCGGATAGCCCTGCGGCTTGGGTGGAATGACGGCGTGAGCCGCCGGCACCTGCATCATGGCAGACACTGCGAGGACTGCCGAGGCAGCCGCCGCGAGGACTCTGCGCCCTGGACGTCTCTTCAAGGGCATGGCTTTTTCATACTCCTCACGGATTCGCATCCATAGGAATTGACGTGCTTCACAGAGCCCCTGTGGAAGTCGATGCACGCCCCTGTCAAGGAGAAGATGCACGCCCCTGTCAAGGAGAATAGGCAACCACCCCGGGAGGATCTGCGATCCAATGCTAGCGACGCGGAGGTTCAATTCGCAAAGGGCGGCGATCTGGAATATCCAGTAATGACGCGGTTGTGAACAGGACATGAACCCGTGATGACGAGCATGTGATCGGACACCGAACTGGGACAATGGCCCCCAGGCAGCAACAAGACCACTGAAACCCGTCGACAGCCTTTGTTTCATCTCGTGGATACATACCGAGTCTGCACGTCGCCTTTCCGGGCCGCCACCACTGCATGACCTCGCCTGTAGACAGTGTACGAGTGAGACATCCGCCACTTCTGGGACATGTCGCTCGGGATGGAGATTTCGATTCTCGGGGCGGGTTCATGAATGAGTGGGACGATTCACCACCTGCGTGGTACGGTGCGTCTCGCCGCTCAGGGAACCTGGTGCGAATCCAGGACTGACGCGCAGCGGTGTGGGTGATGGCTCGCCGCGAGCCCACTGGGTGGAGACACCTGGGAAGGGGACGAGCCGCGCGACCCCGAGCCCGAAAACCTCCCGGCGAATGCAGCCGCCGTACGCCTCGCGAGATGGGCGTCAACCGCCAGGAGTTCCTTTGCCACATGTCCGCCATCGAGACACCCATCCCTGCGCTTCGCCCGGGCAACGGCAACTGTCGGACGGATCGACGTCATCGCGGGCCCACGAGGATCACCGGTTGCCCGCCGGGCCCGTACTGCTGGTCCTGGCGGTTGCCCTCATCCTGAGCGTCGTGCTCTCGCTGGCCTTCGGCACGATCCGGCTGCCCATCGAACAGGCGTGGCACGTCCTGGATGTACACGTGCGCGGAGGCAGCGTCGAGGCCACCGTGGACCAGATCGTGTGGGGGTTGCGACTTCCACGAACGGTGCTGGCCGTCGTCGCCGGGGCCGGACTGTCCGTCGGCGGCGCCGTCATGCAGACCTTGGTACGCAACCCGTTGGCCGATCCCTACATGCTCGGGGTCTCGGCAGGGGCCAGCGTCGGGGCGACAGCCGTCATCACCACGGGAACGCTGGCGGCCTTCGGCGTGTACTCGCTGTACCTGGGTGCCCTTCTCGGTGCCCTCGTCGCGACCGCGGCCGTGTTCGGCATCGCCATGGCCCAGGGAGGTCTTAGCCCCTTGCGGCTCGTCCTCACCGGTGTCGTCATGTCCTCAGCCTTCAGCGCGATGTCGAGCTTCCTGGTCTTCCACAGCAACGACCCGAAATCGGCCCAGTCCGTCCTCTTCTGGCTGTTGGGCAGCGTGGCAGGCGCCTCTTGGCAGACCCTCGTGCCGACGGCGGTGGTGGTCGTCGTCACCCTGCTGTTGCTCATGATTGGATCCAGGTGGCTCGACGCGCTAGCAGCAGGCCCGGAACTCGCCTCCTCGCTCGGGGTTCCGGTCACCGGCCTGAGAGTCGCCCTTTTCATCGTCCAGGCCATCCTCGTGAGCGCGATCGTCGCGGTCTCCGGCGGCATCGGATTCGTGGGCCTCGTCATTCCCCACCTCACCAGGCTCCTCGTGGGACCGCGCCATCGCGTCGTCCTGCCGGTCAGCGCTCTGTTCGGCGCACTCTTCCTCGTGTGGGTCGACGTCCTCTCCCGGGTGGCAAGCCGCCCGCAGGAGACTCCGTTGAGCATCGTCACAGGTCTGCTAGGCGCCCCGGTGTTCCTACTACTGCTGGGACGGCGCCACTACCAGTACGCGGGGGCATGATGGGCACCCGACTGACCACACGACGTCTCGCGGCGCAGGTCGAGGGGCGAACCATCGTCCGAGACGTCGATCTGGACTTCGAGCCCGGTACCGTCACGGCCATCATCGGGCTCAACGGTTCGGGCAAGTCGACCCTGCTGCGTGCCATCGCCGGAATCAGCCGGCCGGCCGCCGGAGACGTGTTCCTCGACGATGTCCCCCTCCGACGTCTCTCGGCCAGACAACGCGCACGCCAGGTGTCCTTCGTCGCCCAGGAGGACTCACCACCTGGTGACCTGCTCGTGCGTGAACTCGTCGCCCTGGGACGTACCCCTTATGGACGGCCGTGGGACCACGGCGGTGAGGACGAGCATCGCATCGTCATGGAATCACTAGACCGGGTCGACATGTCCGACTACGCCGATCGGCCCTGCTCACGACTGTCCGGTGGAGAGCGCCGTCGAGTCATGCTGGCCCGTGGGCTGGCCCAGCGCACTCCCATACTCATGCTGGATGAACCGACCAACCACCTGGACCTGGCCCAGCAGCATCACCTGCTCGCACTCATCCGTGACCTCGACCAGACCGTCGTCGTGGCGATCCATGACCTCACGTTGACCGAGCGGTACGCCGATCACGTCGCCGTTCTCGCAGGGGGACGCGTGCTCACCCAGGGTCCACCACATGACGTGTTCACCCGTGGCGAGGTGAGCAAGGCATTCGGCATGAGGCTCACGCGCCACGTCGACCCCATCACGGGCCTATCCCATCTTCTCTGTGACCCGGCGAGCCCCGGCCCGTTGTGTCACACCCATCCCACTGACACATCCCGACCGGAAGGCACCTCATGACCCGATCACCACTCATCGTCGCCGGCGCGGCCGCCCTCACCATGGCCCTCACGAGTTGCGCCCACGTGACCCACACGAGTTCCTCGATCTCGAGCGGCTCCGGTCCCTCGACGGTCACCATCACCAACTGTGGTGCTCGCCGAGCCTTCCCCTCCCATGCGCGACGAGTGTTCGTCAACGACAGCAACATGGTCGCGATGATGTTGTCGATCGGCGCCGGCGACCAGATCGTCGCGGCGACGGGGATCAAGGGCCAGACCGATGCCTTGGCGAAGGTTTACGGCCACCGGGCGGTGTCGGCCCTGCCCGACAGTGACGGCTCCTACCCGACGCTCGAACAGGTTCTGGGCGCGCGACCCGACGTCATGCTCGCCGGGTACGGATATGGATACGGTGAAAGCACCCATCTCACTCCCGAGGAGCTGCGCGCACGGGGCATCAGTGCCTACGTGTTGTCGGAGAGTTGCCGTGCGAAGAGCGATGACAAGGCTCGCGGAGTCATGGATCCCTGGACGGCCCTGCGGTCGGATCTGAGCAACCTGGGCGCCGTCACAGGGCACACCCAGGAGGCCCGGAGGGTCGTCAAGGACATCGACACGCGACGTCGGGCTCTGGCCCGAGCCCCTCAGGCATCGACCAAGCCGACGGTGCTCATGGTCGACAGCGGCGACACCGGCAGCGTGTTCACCAGTGGGCGCTACGGCGGCCCTGAAGGCATCATCAAGGCGGCGGGTGCCGTGAGCGCCACCACGGACGTGGCCAACACGTGGACGACGATCTCGTGGGAGAAGATCGCGCAGACCCGACCCGACGTCATTGTCTTCGACGACTACCCCGGCCAGACGATGGCCCAGAAGGTCGCCCTGCTCGAGGCCAATCCGGCCACGAAGAACCTTCCTGCCGTGAAGAACCGCCGGTTCGTCAACATCGCGTACCCGGCGTGGACCAGTAGTCCACTCAACGTCGATGCTGCCGAGACACTGCGACAGTCCTTGGAGAAGTACCGCTTGGTCCCCGCGTCAGGGATCAAGCCGCGGCACGACGTGACCGCTCGCGGCTGAGCCCCCGCTCGACGATCGCCCACCTTCACACGGTCGTCGAGCGGACCAGTGCGGATCCACATCCGATGTCAGTTACCTCCAAGTGCAGGGAGCGGAACCTCGGCATCAGGCTCTCCGGTGATGCGGTTGCGCAGGTCACGCCGGGTGAGCTCGATGACCCACATCCAGAACACGTGCCCGAAGGACTCGCTGAGGTGCTCGTCGAAGGGCTGGTGCCAGGGGGCGGGAACGGTGCCCATGGCTGGCATGAGGATGAGATGGAAGAGCACCCAGATGGCCAAGCCGAACACCGCGCCCTGCCACAGCTTGACGCGAGGGTGCTTCTCGGCCAGCAGCGCGTACACGACGGCGAAGAAGATCGAGAACCCGAAGTGGACGATGAAGCTCACGAAGGGGAGCGGCCACCCGCTGAAGGTGTACGACATGTGAGTGAAGTGCTCGCTGAACCCAAGTTGCTGAAGGAGCTGCTGGGGAGGGTTCGTGGCATTGCGTGCCGCGGTGCGCGGAGGCAGCGGAACTTCCCAGCCAAACTTCACGATGGCGCCGATAATCCCCGCGAGCACGCCCGCCCATAACGCGGCACCATACCTCCGGCGACACGGCTCCGTGGTGTTCGAGGTCATGTGATCAACTCCTTGCACGACCCAGCGCTCCGGGACGATGACATGCTGACAGATATTCATGGCGTGACCGCTCGCTGCTGAGAGTAGCTCAGGACCACGCTGCATCCTCGCCACGGCCAACGCATGGTGCGATGACTAGCATCGGTTCGCGCGAGTCTCACCGGTGCCTGCGCGAAACTCGTCATAGGTGACCATGAGGTAGTCGACGAAGGACGTGCGGACCTCGGGGCGGGAGAAGTAGGCATCGACGAGCCGGCCGTTGCGGTTGGTGCGGTCGACGATGATCTCGTCGGCCATCTCCTCGACGGGGCGGGGCGGCGTGTAGACGTAGAACTGGCGGGTGAAGGGGATCTCGAAGCCGAGCTTGGTCTTGTCGTGGTCGATCCACGCGTCGGGCAGGTACGGCCTGATTTCCTCGGTCAGGTGCTTCTCGGCAGAGTCGAGCAGTGCCTGGGCGCGGGCGTCATCATCGAGGTCGAACCAGCCGGCGGGCAGGGGAATGTTCTCCTGGTCACGCAGGTCGGTGTCGGGTTCCGGCTTGCCCTTCTTCATCACCACCGGCGCACCTGAATCATTCACCGCGCAGGCGGCGGCGTACTTCTTCTTCTGCGTTGCGGTCATGCCGGGGGCGTCAGCGAGCAGGGCCTTCTGCGTGCCGTATGTCCTCCCGGTCAGATGCGCGAACTGCTCAAAGGGTGGGGTCTTGACGACAGCCTCAGTCACCTCCCAGCGCCGATGCAGGGGGCGTTCGACGGTGACGCGCTGGAATCCGAAGGTCTCTCGGGGCAACACCTTGACGCGCTTGTCGTCGGCGAACTCGTCAAGGGCGCCGCTGAACAGACGCACGATCTCGTCGATCGCGTCATCGGTGAGTTCCTTGCGCTTGTCGCCGAGACTCTTGCGCATCTTGGTGCCCATGTCGCGGGCATCAATGAGTTTCACCAAGCCGCGTTCGGCGTCGGTCCTGGCGTTGGTGAGAATCCACACATAGGTGGAGATGCCGGTGTTGTAGAACATCTGGTCGGGCAGGGCGACGATGCCCTCCAGCCAGTCGTTCTCCAGCAGCCAGCGGCGGATCTCACTCTCACCCGATCCGGCCTGGCCGGAGAACAGGGGAGAGCCGGACAGGACGATGCCGACGCGCGATCCGTTCGGACTGGCGTCGGTGACGGGTTTCATGTGGCTGAGCATGTGCTGCAGGAACAGTAAGGAGCCGTCGGAGACGCGGGGGAGTCCGGCGCCGAAACGGCCGTTGAAGCCTTGTCTGTTGTGTTCATCCTTGATGGGCTGGGCGTAGCCCTTCCAGTCGACGCCGTAGGGCGGGTTGGCGAGGATAAAGTCGAATTTGTCGGTGGGGAAGGCGTCGGCGGTGAGAGTGTTGCCGTTGTGCATCTGCTCGGGGCCGATGCCTTGCATCATGAGGTCGGACTGGGCGATAGCCCAGGTCTCGTCGTTGAGTTCCTGGCCGTAGACCTTGACGAGGGCCTTCGGATTGAGCTCCTTGATGCGGTCCATGGTGATCATGAGCATGCCGCCGGTGCCGGCCGCCGGATCGTAGATGGTACGCACCGGCATCTGGTTCTCGGTAAGGTCGCGGGCGGTCTGACCCCCGATGAGAAGATCGGCGACCAGACGAATCACCTCACGCGGGGTGTAGTGCTCACCGGCGGTCTCGTTACTCATCTCGGAGAACTTCCGCAACAGTTCCTCGAAGATGTAACCCATGGTCTCGTTGCTGACCTCGCTGGGACGCAGGTCCAGGTCCGCGAAGTCGGCCATGACGCCGTACAGGATCCCGGCGTGGTCCATCCGGGTGATCTTCCCGTCGAACTGGTACGCCTCGATCACCGTCGCCGCGTCAGGGGAGAGGGACGCGATGTACTTGGCGAGGTTGTCAGCCAGGTTCTTGTCGTCACTGAGCAGCCGGGCGAATGTGTACCGCGACGTGTTGTAGAACCGCTGGCCGCAGATGCGCTTGAGTATCCTGTCCTGACCAGGGCCAATCTCCACCAGACCGTCGGCGTACTCCAGGACCTCATCCTTGGTGGGCTCCAGCACCGCATCCATACGGCGCAACACCAGCAGCGGCAGCATCACCGAGCCGTACTCATGTTGCTTGAACGTACCGCGTAACTTGTCCGCCACCCGCCAGACGAACGCCACCTTGTCCTGAAAACCCTGCGGAGCCATGTGATCCCTTCGTCGCGAGTGGAGCAATGGCATCATAACGTCGAGACACCCGATTCACGCGCGGTGAACCGATTGACGGTGACACCACGCCGTGACACGTCGCCTTCGGGCGGGTCGAATCCCCGCGGCTCATGTTGGGGCAAATGCACTTGAGTCTTGCGGACTCAACGCTGCAGACGGTTCGCTTGTAGTGAGCTAGCTGTGCGCAGGTCTGCCGACCCCGTTGATATGGGACTGACCGTGATGGGCGTGAGCATCCGCTCATGCCGAAGGGCGCCAGGCGTGTGTCGGGGCTGGAGTCCAGGCCAATGAGGACCGTGGTGTCACTGTGGTGGGACTGGAGTCTGATGCGCCACATGGCCAGGTATCACTAGGCTCCATGCTCATGGATGAACTCGCGGAGGATCCCGTCTGGAGATCCATTGCCAAGGTCTGCATGGCTGTCGCGCTGATCGCGGTGCTGTTCAACATGACCACTCAGTGGGAGCTGGAAGGCCATTTCCAGACATGGTCCTTCGTCCGCAAAAGCATCGCCAAGGTCGTCAGCTCGGGGACCGTGTGGGCAGGCGTCGCCGTCTACGCTGGATGGAAGCTGTCCCGTCCAACCGTGGCATTCCTGGGCGGTATTGTCGCGTCTGTCGCGACCTTGTTCATCCACTATGTCGTCGGCGGCGTGCTCGACTTCGTCACCGGCTGGGTGATCCACCTGGATGGGACCAACGACCTGCTAGGCAACCTGAACTGGTTTGCTGCTGCCGCGCTGCTGTGCGGTCCGCTGGGCCTGGTGGGGTGGATGGCAGCAAAACCAAGTGGGGCTGGCGCAGTGGCACGTTGTGTGGTGCCGGTGGGGGCGTTGTTGGAGCCCTTCGTGATGGGCTGCTTCTCCGCCCCCTTTATGGGACGTCCTTGGGCAGAGCGCTACTCCGACTACACCAGCGGAGTCTTGCTGGTCGCGCTTGGGCTCATGGGAGTGGCGTGGGCCCTGTGGCCCCGAGATCGAGGACACGGACAGCTCCGTCGGCCCTTCTCGACCTAAGGCCAGTGAGGACCCGCACCAGCCGAAAAAGGCTCGTAGCCAACGCTCGCTCACGTCGCAGGGAGTGGAGGCCAACCGGGAGACGGGTGCGTGCATCACTTGAGAGGGCCTTTGCCCTGCCCTGCTGACCTAGGTGGTCGTTCTCCCAGGTCGCAGCGGTAGAAGAGGCGCCCCATCCGATCTCGAATGGCCGCCTGAGCACCGACTCAGCATCTCCGAGGAAGTCAATGTTGACCAGTTCGTCACGCTCACCAAATGTGGTGAAAGGAACAAGCTCACCATCCACCAGTTTCCGCTGTAGGCCGGCCGTCCCCGGCGCCATCTCGCCACCCCACCATAGTTGTCCGATAAGAGACATTATGTCATTCCACGAAGACGGCGATACTTCCCTCGGCTGAAATTCCTCCCCCTTCCGGTTCAATGCAGTTGTCGCGCACTCGCTGCCATCCGTGGACTCGCAACCTTGCCACCAATTCGCGTGTCGAATGGTCATTCATCATCGAGCACCCCCGGATGTGCGCTATCCCAAATCGGTGACGCGCGGACTACGAATGTCTTCCGTACCGGATTCGTGGATTCCTGACTACCATTTCGGGCGCTGTCGGTTCCTTTTGATCTCCCCGCGTCGTTTCTTCGCCTCAAGGCGACGACGCTGCGATCCCCTGGTTCGTTTGGTGGGACGGCGTCGTCGCGGTTGGACGCATGCCTTCTGGAGCACGTCGGCCATCCTGGCACGAGCGAGACGGCGGTTGGCCAACTGAGCCCGCTCATCCTGAACGGCAACCGTCAAGACTCCATTGACCAGGCGATTCGACAGGGTTGTCAGCAACATCGGTCGCAAGTGTTCTGGCACGGCGTCAGAGCGAGCCACGTCGAACTGCAGTTCGACCCGTGAGTCGCTGGTGTTCACGCCCTGGCCGCCAGGCCCGGAGCTGTGGGAGAACCGCTCCTGTAGTTGTGACTCGGGAACGACGAAACCAGGAATGATCTCCATCTCTTCTATCATGGTCGTCGCTCCCCTCGCTATTTACTCGGCCCGGATACTCCTTCGAACAGCCCATCAAGGATACCCACGACCCCGAGCACCACCTCCACAGGAGCCTGTGTGCTACGTAGAATTCGCGTCGACGGTTCCGATGACCGACACGGCGTATACCTCCTCCTGCGCCTTGATGGGTGAGAACTTCTAATCCGGTGCGGACCATCAACACTTCACGGGACGTCACTCCAATGCGACACTGTGTGCCGTCATCCGCCTGCGGCGCTGCCGGTCAATCCACAGCAGGATGATTGTCAGCGCGAGCGTGACAGCTCCGACGTAGTACGGGCCACCGACCCCCCACAGGGAGCTCAGCGCACCGGCAAGAGTGGGAGCGCACGCGCCGCCGAGGAAGCGAACGCCGGAGTAGGCCGACGACGCGACCTCGCGCTGGATGTTGCTCGCGGACATCACGATCTCAGTCATGGCAGTGTTGACGATGCCGATGAACAGACCGCCAATGATGACCCCGATCACCTGAGGAATCGGCGAGATCCAGGTCGCTAGTAGGACCTCGTCAATGGTGAACAGGATCAGGGTGACGGCAACTGTGCGACGAATACCGAGGTGTTCGCAGGAACGCGGTCCGAGCCACACCGACCCCAATGAGACCATGAGGCCCCAGCCAAAGAAGACCAGACCCAGATCGAGCGGGGTGAACTGACCACCAGCTCGAATGGACGCCTCGGCCAGCGGGAACGGCGCGTAGGCAAGCAAGGTGAAGTAACCGTAGTTGTAGACCAGGGCAGCCAGCATGAGAATCGAGATCCGCGGATCGACGAGAGCCTTGAACGGCTCGGCGGCAGAGCGGCGCTGGGACTTGTCGATCGGGGTCGGCGGGACGAAAAACGCGATGGCGACAAGACCGATCGCCATGAGAACTGCGGTGCCGAGAAAGGGGCCCCGCCATGAAATCGAACCCAGGGCGCCACCGACGAGCGGACCCAAGGCCATTCCGGCCCCAAGAGCACCTTCGTACAGCATGATGGCGCGACGGGCATCGGCAGAGGCGCCAAGAACTGTCGCCAAGGCGGTCGAGACGAAGAGAGCGTTCCCAACTCCCCAGCCGCCGCGGAATCCGATGATGAGGTTGACGTGACCGGACAACGCGCAGGCCGTCGCAAAGGTCACGATGATGACGAGTCCGACGAGAAGGGTCTTCTTGCGGCCAATGCGGGTGGCCACCCATGAGGTGAAGAACATCAACGCGGCACAGACAAAGAGGTAGGTGCTGAACAGCAGCTCGGTCTGCCCCGGGCTGGCGTGCAGGGCCGACGAAATCTCCGGGAGGATGGGGTCAACGACGCCCACCCCCATGTAGGAGAAGGCCACCGCAATGGTGACAGCCCACACGGCCGGTCTGATGGGTTCTTTGCTCGTCACTTCTTCGTCGTCCTCTCATCGTCGTCAGACAGCACCTGGACTGCCCTTCGCAAAGCCGGAAGCGCCTGAATCAGTGTGGAACGCTCTTCGTCGGTCAATTCCTTGAGAGCAGGCACGACCGACTCCCCCACTGACAATTCGCAACGGCGGCAGTAATCACGACCCTCATCAGTGATCTCGATCAATCTGCTGCGGGCGTCGTCGGGGTCGCGCCGTCGCGTCACCAGGCCGTCACGCTCAAGCCTCTCGACGATGTCCGTCGTGGTGGTTGGCCTGGTTCCCTCCACGCGGCTGAGGGTTCCGGTGCTGACGCTCCCCATCACTTCGAGGGTGTGCAGGACCCGCCACGTCACTGAGGACGGCGGAATGCCAGCACGTCGCTTGGCCAGGCGTTGAACTCGTCCGCACGTGAGAACCAGGTCGGCTGCGGATTCGGCCTCAAGCGGGTCGAAGGGTTCGGGCAAGATGCGTCCGGAAGTCACGTGACCTCAGAGTACTCCGGTTTCCGGAATACTTCATCGTGTGATCGTCGTGACGCCCGGTTCCCGTAGAATGTGACGCGACACCTAACTGATGAGGACCCATGAACAACACCACGATGCAGGATGATGCCGCCGATTCCGCGAGCATGGAAGAGCGGACCACAGCCGTCACCGCGATCGAGCTCCTCTTCGACCTGGTCTTCGTCGCTGCCATTGGTCAGCTCGCAACCACCCTTCACGATCATGTGACGTGGCGGGGCGGGCTCGAGACCATGGTGCTGTGGGTACCGCTCTACTTGTTGTGGGCCAACACCTCGTTCTCGGCAACCGGAACCATCACCGAGAACAAGTCGTTGCGGCGGCCCATCCTGTGGGTGCTCTTCTTCGGAATCTTCATGGCTGCCGGCATCCCAGTGGCGTTTGAGGACGGCGTCGAATGTCTCGCCTTCGTCGCGCCATATCTCATCGCCCAGCTCGGTCAGGTCGCCATGACGTGGTTCATCCACGGTCGCGAAGAGATGAAACTCCATTCCCGCGGGGTCATGGTGTGGCATTGTCTGTCAGCCATCGGTTGGATCATCGGCATTTTCGTTGAGCCGCACGCCCGACTGTGGGTCTGGTTCGCTGCGGTCATCGTCGAAGTGGCAGGGATGCTGCTGCGTCATCCGCTGGGACGCAGGAACGCGACATCGACACCACCGAGTGGCAGTTCGACACCGCACACATGCTTGAACGCATCCGGCTGTTCCTCATCCTGGCTCTGGGCGAGCAGATCGTCAGCATCGTCACCGGCCTTCACGAAGCGGGGTTCCATCTACTCAACCTCCTTGCCGCCACCACTTCCATCGTCACCTTCTTCGCCTTGTGGTGGCTCTACATCTGGGACGTCGAGGTCATTCTGGAAACCCACCCTGCTGAGCACGATGATCCGGCCGAGTCCGGGGCACGCTCCGTCACCGTGCAGATGGTCCTTGCGCTGGGCCTCATCCCGCTCGCAGTGTCCGATGAGATCATCGTCGGCGAACCGGCCCATCACGGCAGCCTCACGCTGACAGCCCTGGCCTGTGGAGGTGCCATTCTGTATCTCGCGGCACAGGCATGGCACATTCACAGGGTCACTGAGCACACGCCATGGCGTCGCCTCGTGGCAATCCTCGCCCTCGTCATCGTCGCGGCGGCAAGCTTCATTCCTGCCATCGTGACCAACGCCTTGGTTGCGACCATCCTCGTCATCACCGCTGTCATGAGCCGACGTCACCACATGAAACACTTCGACCGAGACCCGACTGAGCATGACCGAATTATTGAGAAGTGACCATGACTGCTCTCCCCCATCCGCACACTGGGGACCTGTTCGAATCCCCCGTCATTCCTGGAACCGGCTGGCCAGGAGACCTGGCAACGCCACGGACACCAGTCGCCAACAACGCTGATGACGTTGCGAAGATTGCCGGCCGATGCAATGAACCCACCGACCTTGACGCCGCGATTTCAGTGTGCCGGGCATGTCCTCGCCTCATCGAATGGCGGGAGGACAAGGCGATCAGCAAGCGCGCTCAATGGCGCAATGAGCCTTACTGGGGGAGGCCCGTACCCTCGTTCGGGGATCCGATGGCCCGAATGGCAGTCATCGGCTTGGCACCCGCTGCGAATGGAGCCAACCGAACTGGTCGCATGTTCACCGGAGACCAGTCCGGGGATTGGCTGTACCGTGCCTTGCATGACGCCGGTGTTGCGTCTCAGGCGGAAAGCATCGACGCCGCTGATGGTCTGAGCCTCGATGACTGTCGCATCATTGCCCCGGTGCACTGCGCTCCACCCGACAATTGGCCGAGTCCCGACGAGAAACGCACCTGTGCGATCTGGTTCGACAACGAACTCTCTGCGCTGACCACCCTGCGTGCGGTGATGTGTCTTGGTCAGATTGCCTGGACGTCAACTCTGGGGGCTGCCCGCCGGCTCGGGTGGCAGGTCCCCCGCCCCGCTCCCCGCTTCGGCCACGGGGCTCGAGCCGAGATCACGAGGACGGACGGCACCACAGTCCACGTCGTCGGGTGTTACCACGTCAGTCGGCAGAACACGAACACCGGACGCCTCACGCGTCAGATGCTTGACGAAGTCGTCCACACACTTCGAGGTCTGGCTGTCGAATGATGCCCCTGGCACACCAGCCATCATCTTGGTATGACGCTGTACCCTGCCGCACCATCGCCAGTTCAGCAGCCAGGTCAACCCCTAGGAAAAGATCCCGATCCATCCCGTAAGGACAGCTTGGCGATGTGAACGCTCGCGCACCATGATCGCCTTCCGTGCATTGATAATGCCCGTAGGCTGGGATCATGGTCATTCTCTCCAAGATTTACACCCGTACTGGCGACCACGGCTCGACCCGTCTGGTCGACAACTCAGTGGCAGCCAAGTCAGATCTGCGCGTGGAAGCGTATGGTCTCGTCGACCAAGCCAACGCCAACATCGGTCTGGCCATTGCCCTGGACTCCACGATCCACGTGCTCACCGATGAGGTGCGAGAAGCGCTCGGCATCGTCCAGAACGAACTGTTTGACGTCGGCGCTGATCTGGCCAACCCGCTTGTCGCAAACCCGAAGTGGGAACCGCTTCGCACCGTCCAGGAAAGCGTCGATCGGCTTGAGCGTTGGTGTGACGAGTTCGGCGACGATCTCCCGACCCTGAAGTCGTTCATCCTCCCGGGCGGAAACCCTGTCGGTGCGCAGCTGCACGTGTGCCGAACTGCCATTCGTACCGCGGAGCGAGCGGCATGGCGAGCTGCTGAGACATACGGAAATGAGATTTCGGATGACCCCGAGACGACTCCGGGCGGTGTCAACGAACTGGCGATCACATACCTCAATCGCTTGTCCGACCTGCTCTTCATCCTGTCGCGAGCAGCCAACAAGGCTGGCGAGGATTCTTCCGACGAGGTGTTGTGGGTTCCAGGTGGAGAACGCAACCCGGGAGCCACAAAGGAATGATCAGATGAGGTGACCTGCGGCGGCATATTCGACGCCACCGGGGGGAGCCGCCTCGAGCCACGACATGAGGCCGGTCACCACGCCAGGATCAACGACGATCTGGCACACCGAGGACTTGCCCTTGCGCCCTGTCTGAAGGGTGACGATCCCGTAGGCATCGGAGGCAAGTGCCAAGGAGTCATTCACGTTCGGCGGGCGGTGCTCGACCATGACGAGTCCGCCCCGCCTCAAGACAATGGCGGGAACGGGACGGGGATCGATCGCTCGATACCACTCGAAGGTGCCGTCGGCGTAGCGGGCAGTGCCAATCATCCATCCGCCGGGCTTGGGCCCACCTATAACTCGCAAACCGCACAAAAAAGCACCGCGTCTACGCATGAGAACGCGGTGCCTGACGAGGAGCCAGATCATGTAGATGACGGCACAACACACGATAAGGCCGATGATGACAGCATCCATCGCCAGCGTCGACAACATCGGTGTCATACCGATGAAAGCGATGGAAGCGTGCATATTCCAACGCTAGTCGTCAGAACATTGACATTCCACGAAGGTAACCCTAAGTTCCCTCGTCAGCGACGAGATGAAAAAGGGTCGCCGCGAATGATTCGCGGCGACCCCCTTCCCACCCTGGTCAGACGTTCTACTTCCCGGCGACGCGGGCAGCAGCAAGCTGAGCCTGCGCCAGGTGAAGGCGGTGGGTCAGATCCTGGACGACCAAGGAGTCCTCCTCGGTTCGCTCGTCCGCGTTGATCTTCTTCCTCAGTTCGTCGAGGTCGCGGTGAGCCTGATCGACCGAGATCTCCTCCGACTTCGTGGCGTACTGGGTAATGATCGACACGTGGCCGTCATTGTCCAGGGCCACGAAGCCACCGTCACAGGCGATGACCTCGCGGGCACCGTCAGGAGTGATGATCTGGGCTGCGCAGGGCGCGAGGGCCGCGAGGAAGGCCTCGTGTCCGGGAAGGAGACCAATATCACCCTCGGTGGTCCGAACGATGATGTTGACCGACTCCCCCTTCCAGACCTCGCCGTCGGCGCAGACGACCTTGACTTGAAGCGGCGGGTGGTCCATGGGACTCAGCCCTCCTTCTTCATCTTGTCCCAGTTCTCCATCACCATGTCCATGTTGCCAACGTTGAAGAAGGCCTGCTCCGGAACGTGGTCCACGTCGCCACGGCAGATCATCTGGAATCCCTCGATGGTGTCGGCCATGGAGACGGTCGAGCCCGGGACACCGGTGAACTTCGCACCCGTGTAGGTGTTCTGTGACAGGAACTGCTGGATGCGGCGGGCACGAGCGACGGTGACCTTGTCCTCCTCGCTCAGCTCATCGACACCAAGGATGGCGATGATGTCCTGAAGCTCCTTGTTACGCTGCAGAATCTGCTTCACCTGGGTGGCAGTGTCGTAGTGCTCCTGCCCCACGTACAGCGGGTCGACGATACGAGAGGTCGACGTTAGTGGATCTACGGCCGGGTACAGACCGCGAGAAGCAATCTCACGGGAGAGCTCAGTGGTGGCATCCAGATGGGCGAAGGTCGTTGCCGGAGCCGGGTCGGTGTAGTCATCGGCAGGGACGTAGACAGCCTGCATCGAGGTGATGGAGTGACCACGGGTCGACGTGATTCGCTCCTGCAGCTGGCCCATCTCGTCAGCCAGGTTCGGCTGGTAGCCCACGGCTGAAGGCATACGACCGAGCAGGGTCGAGACCTCGGAACCAGCCTGTGAGAACCGGAAGATGTTGTCGATGAACAACAGCACGTCCTGGTTCTGGACATCGCGGAAGTACTCAGCCATCGTCAGGCCGGTCAGGGCGATGCGAAGACGGGTGCCCGGGGGCTCGTCCATCTGGCCGAAGACAAGGGCGGTGTCCTTGAGAACCCCGGCCTCGTCCATCTCGTTGATGAGGTCGTTGCCCTCACGGGTACGCTCACCGACACCGGCAAACACCGAGGTACCGCCGAAGTTGTGAGCAATACGGTAAATCATCTCCTGAATCAGAACCGTCTTGCCAACGCCGGCGCCGCCGAAGAGGCCGATCTTGCCGCCCTTGACGTACGGGGTGAGCAGGTCGAGAACCTTGATGCCGGTCTGCAGCATCTCGGTCTCGGGCTCCAGGTCATCGAATCCAGGCGGATCGCGATGGATCGGCCAGCGCTCGGAGACCTCGATGGTCGACGGATCGACGTTGAGGACGTCACCGGTCACGTTCCACACGTGGCCCTTGGTGACATCGCCGACCGGCACAGTGATCGGGGCACCGGTGTCACGGACCTCGGTGCCACGGCGCAGACCGTCAGTCGGCTTGAGGGAGATGGCACGCACGACGTTCTCGCCGATGTGCAGGGCCACCTCGAGGGTGATGGTATGGGTCTCCCCCATCACCTCGGTGTCAACGTGAAGGGCATTGAGGATCTCCGGCATCTGTCCAGCCGGAAACTCGACGTCGACGACGGGGCCGATGACACGGACGACGCGGCCAATGCCGGCAGCCTCGTCCTTCGTCTCGGGGGTAATAGCTGTCGCAGTCATGATGTTCTCTCTCACTCCTGTGGGGCGGACTCTGCAAGGGCAGCGGCGCCACCCACGATCTCGGTGATTTCCTGGGTAATGGCAGCCTGACGGGCCTGGTTGGCCTGCCGACTCAGCGACTGGATCAACTGCTCGGCATTGTCGGTGGCTGCCTTCATGGCGCGTTGCCGGCTTGCCAACTCCGAGGCGGCCGATTGCAGCAAGGCGTAATGGATACGGTTCGCGACGTACAAGGGCAGCAACTGATCCAGAACACTGACCGGATCCGGTTCGAAGTTGTACTCGTGGAAGATCTCCTCATCGGATGTGCCGACTCCAGGATCACCAGCCTCGAGTTCTCCCTCCGGCGTCGCCTTCGGATCGACGACGGCCAGCGGCAACAGTCTCACGACCTTTGGTTTCTGCGTCAGCATCGAGTCGAAGTGGGTGTACACGACGTGGATCTCGTCAACCCCACCTTCCTCAGTCGGACGGAGGAACTCCTCGATCAACGTGTCCGCGATCTCGCGGGCCTGTCTATAGGTCGGCGAATCGGAGAAACCACTCCACACGTGCTCGGCCTTGCGACCACGGAACTCGAAGTATTGCACTCCCTTGCGACCACACAGGTAGGTGACGACCTCCTGCTCCGGCCTGAGAGCGGCGTGCAGCTGCTCGGCCGACTTGATCGCATTCGAGGAATACGCTCCGGCGAGACCGCGATCAGAGGTGACCAACAGCACAGCCGAACGCTTCGGGGCCGGATTGACGGAGGTGAGCGGGTGCTCCTCGTGGGTGTGGGAGGCAACCGCCGACAGGGCTCGTGTCAACTCCAAGGAGTAGGGACTCGCCGCCCTGACGATGTTCTGTGCCTTGACGATCCGAGAGGAGGCGATGAGCTCCATCGCGCGGGTGATCTTCTTCGTCGTCGCGACGGAGTTCCGCCTTTCCCGCAGTTCCCGCAGGTTTGAGGCCACGGCTCAGCCCTTCTTCGCGCGAACGATCTTGACCTGGTCGATCTCCTCGTCGGACATCGGATCGAACTCCTCGTGACCAATCAACATCTTGCCGTCAGAGGTCTTGAATCCCTTCTTGACCTCGTCGAACGCGGCCGCAGCTTCCTTCTGGGCGTCGTCGTCAAACTTACCGGTCTCACGGATCGTGGTGAGTACGTTTCCGTGGCTGCGCAGGTATTCGAGCACATCGCCCTCGAAACGCAGCACGTCGCTGACGGGGACGTCGTCGAACTTGCCAGTGGTGCCGCCCCAAACGCTGATGGTCTGCTCCTCGACCGGGTACGGGGAGAACTGTCCCTGCTTCAGGAGCTCCATCAGACGGGCGCCACGATCCAGCTGACGACGGGAGGTCTCGTCCAGGTCGGAGGCGAACATGGCGAAAGCTTCCATGTCCCGGTACTGGGCCAGGGAGATCTTCAGCGTGCCGGACACCGACTTCATGGCCTTGATCTGGGCGGCGCCACCAACTCGGGACACCGAGATACCGACGTCGACAGCCGGACGCTGGTTGGCGTTGAACAAATCCGACTGCAGGAAGATCTGACCGTCGGTGATGGAGATGACGTTCGTCGGGATGAAGGCGGACACGTCATTGGCCTTGGTCTCGATGATCGGAAGACCGGTCATCGAACCGCCGCCCAGCTCGTCGGACAGCTTCGCGCAACGCTCCAGCAGACGGGAGTGGAGGTAGAAGACGTCGCCGGGGTAGGCCTCGCGACCCGGCGGACGACGCAGCAGCAGTGACATTGCTCGGTAGGCCTCGGCCTGCTTGGTCAGGTCATCGAACACGATGAGGACGTGCTTGCCCTGGTACATCCAGTGCTGTCCGATGGCCGAACCGGCGTACGGAGCGATGTACTTGAAGCCAGCGGGGTCAGACGCCGGGGCGTGAACGATGGTGGTGTACTCCATCGCACCAGCCTTCTCGAGAGCGCCCTTGACCTCGGCCACCGTCGAGCCCTTCTGGCCGACCGCGACGTAGATGCAGCGAACCTGTTTCTTGGGATCGCCGGACTCCCAGTTGGCCTTCTGGTTGATGATGGTGTCGATCGCAATGGCGGTCTTACCGGTCTTACGGTCGCCAATGATGAGCTGACGCTGACCACGACCGATCGGGATCATCGAGTCGATGGCCTTGAGACCGGTCTGCAGCGGCTCGCGGACCTCCTGGCGGTCCATGACACCGGCAGCCTGAATCTCCAGGGCACGACGTCCCTCGACATCCTTGATCTCCCCGAGGCCGTCCACGGGATTGCCCATCGCGTCGACGACGCGACCGAGATAGCCCTCACCGACGGGCACCGACAGCACCTCGCCAGTACCACGAACGGTCGATCCCTCATCAATACCGTCGGAGTCGCCGAGCACGACCACGCCGATCTGCCGCTCCTCCAGGTTGAGGGCGATGCCCATCGTCCCGTTCTCGAAGCGCAGCAACTCGTTAGCCATGACCGAGGGAAGACCCTCGACATGGGCGATACCGTCGCCGGACGTGACGACGGTGCCGACCTCCTCACGGGCCGCCGCCTCCGGCTCGTAGTTCTGGACGAAGTTGTCCAGGGCGTCGCGGATCTCCTCCGGACGTATCGTCAGTTCCGCCATTGCGTCTCCTTGTAAGCTCCCCCATCCCGCACCCGAGGTGGGGGTCACGTGTGTCAGCCCAGTTCTCGTCGGGCTTGGTCCAGACGGTGGGCCACCGTCGAATCGATGACCTCGTCACCGAGGTCGATGAGCGCACCACCGAGCGTCGCCGGGTCGACGACCTCGGACAGCTCGATCGGGCTGCCGGTGATCCGTTCCAGTTGCTTCACCATCTCGGCACGCTGTGCGTCAGTCAGCGCACTGGCAGTCGTCACGATGGCGCGCCTCCGTTCGGCCAGTTCGGCGGCAATGTGAAGATAGCCGTCGACGACCTGCTCGAAGGTGTTGTCGGACGACACCACCGCGCGGCGAGCCAGGAGGAGGGTGTCCTCGCTGACTCGATCGCCAATCAGCGTCGTGAGTAACTTCTGTCGATCCTTCACCGAACGGTTCGGATCACCGATCGCCACCTGAAGTGAAGCCTGTCCGCGTACCAGTCGACTGATGTGGAACAGCTCGTCGGCAACCGTGTCAAGACGGTCAGCCTGCCGGGCTCCGCGCAGCACGGCGCGAACACCCTGGCGCTCCAGCGCACGCGTCAAGGCCGCTGGTGACCGCCACTTGCAAGTGGTGGTCGCGTCCAGTAATTCCTTGCAGTCGGGAGAGACCTTCGACGCGAAGACCGCGTCCACGAGCCCCTGACGAGCCTTGGCCTCAGAACCTGTGTCCGAGACGGCTCGGCACAGACCACGTTCGCGATCCAGGACGTCGACAACCGCGAAGACCTCGCTGGCGAAGTCGGCTGTTGCACCGAGTCGATCTCCAGCTTCATCCAGCTGTCGTGACGCGCTCACCACTGTCGTCATGCCCGATTCACCGTCCGCGAGTCAGAAGCCGAGGGCTCCTCGGCCAGCGAGGAGAGGAAGCGGTCGACGGTCGCCTGGACGCGCTGATCGTCCTGGAGGGACTCCCCCACAATCCGACCGGCAAGAGTCGTCGCCAGACCACCAATCTCAGAGCGCAGTTCTCGCACTGCTTGTTCGCGCTCCGCCTGAATCTGAGCGTTAGCGCGCTCAGTGATGCGATTGGCCTCGGCCTGGGCCTTGGCACGCATCTCCTCAACGATCTGTGCGCCTTGGCTCTTGGCGTCCTCGCGAATCTGGGCAGCCTCGTCACGGGCGTTGGCAAGCTGAGCCTGGTACTTCTCCAGAGCAGCCTTGGCCTCCGCCTGAGCCTTCTCGGCCCTCTCGATCCCACCTTGAATCGTCTCGGTGCGCTCCTCGTAGAGCTTCTCGAAACGGGGGACAACCGCCTTGGCGATGAGCCAGGTGAGAAGCAGCAGGAGGATGATGCCGACGATGATCTCGATGGAATGGTGTGGGACAAGTGGCCCCAAATCCATTTCGAGAATGTTCATGCGTCCGGACTCACTTAACGATAAAGGCGAGCACGAAGCCGAACAGGGCGAGGGCCTCGACCACGGCGAAGCCGATGAATGCCGTCGACATCATGGCCGGACGAGCCTCAGGCTGGCGAGCAGTGCCATTGATGACGGACGCAAAGATCCACGCCACGCCGAGAGCCGGGCCGAGGGTTGCCAGGCCGTAGCCGAGGGAGTTGAGCGAGCCACCGATGAGCATGGGAACCATGGTGTGTCCTTCCGGATTGTGCCCCTTGTGGGGCGTTGTCTTCGTCGCCGGTCGGTTTGACGACGAGGTCTAGGGGGTTGTGCCGTCAGTGTCCTTCGGAGATGGAGGACGCCACGTACTGTGCCGACAGCACGGTGAACACGTAGGCCTGCAGGAAGCCCACGAACAGTTCCAGCGCGAAGAGCGCGAAACTGAGGATCAGGGAGAAACCGCCAGCAATGTTGTACATGACGCTGGAGGGGTAGGTGAGAAGGAATCCGCCGCCGACGACGAAGATCATGATGATGAGGTGGCCGGCGAACATGTTGGCGAACAGTCGCAACGACAGGGTCAGCGGACGGGTGATGAAGTTCGACAGGAACTCGAGCGGGATGATGAGCCACCACAGGTACCACGGGACGCCCGGAGGAAGCATCGAGTCCTTGAGGTAACGGATGCCCTTGGTCTTGAAGCCGGCGATGACGTAGACGAACCACGAGACGATCGCGAGACCGTAGACGTATCCGACGTGGGAGAAGGTCGGGAACATGAAGACGAAGAGCTCGCCGAACCAGTTATTGATGAGGATGAAGCTGAACAGCGCAACCAAGTACGGCAACCAGGGCTCGAAGCCATGACCGATGGTGTCACGCACCAGCGCGTTGCGAATGAAGTTGTAGCAGTACTCGCCGAAGACCTGGCGCTTGCCGGGAACGACCTTGAGGCCACTGCTCATCCACAGCCAGAAAGCGATGACGATGACGAAGGCGATGATCGCCTGCCAGAACGGTTTGTCCATCCAAGCCGCCCCGAGAGTCCCGTCGAACTCGAAGTCCTCAAGCCCCGGAGTGTGAAACTCCAGGGGAGACACGATCCCGTTCACTGACCCTCCCGGTCGTTGTTCTGTTCAGGCACGGTTCCGTACCGTTTGACGATGAGGTAGACACTCGCCGCGAGTCCGACAACCATGCCGACGACGAAGATCCACATCTGGTGGAAGTGGCTGGCCAACAGCCACCCGATGCCACCGTAGAAGAGCATGCCCGCCAGGACGTAGCTCAGGACGCCCCAGGCGTCGTCGCTGGAGGACGGCGTGGAGCTGGTACTCGTTCGCGTCATCGAGTTCGTGCCCATATCCAGGCTGACTTTAGCAGCCATAGGCCTGTCAGTGCTCATCGTCGAGCTCCGTCGGTCCGACGAGTTTCGGCACTGGAGGAATCATGATCCTGCGGGTCTTCATAAATGCGTTGGGGACGTCGTCCAGCGACGACAACACCGACGATCCACGCGAGGGAAACGGCGCCGATCGCTGCCGCACACGGGATCGGGAGCAGGCCCGTGTGGTACTGAGCCAGGAGTGCGCCGAGACCACCAAGAACGGCGATCTGGATGATGAAGAGCCCTACTCCCAGGATCCAGGATCCACTGCGGTTCAACAGGTGGACTCCGCGTCCACAAGCCAGAAAGACAACGGCAGCTGCGGTGCCGGCCAGACCACTGAGAGCGGAAGCCAGATGGGGAGTGACGCCAACCGTCGCCACCGTAGTGACAAGAAGCCCACATGCAGTGGCCCAGACCAAGCCGCTTCGGTAAATGCGTGACAGCACGTGAGAGGTCACGGGAGCAGAGCCAGCCACAGGAGTATGCCTGGGACCAGTCATGGCGAGACTCGTCATCTCGTCATCCCTCCCCGACGTCATGACCGATGGATCCAGTGATGGTGATTCAGGCCGCCAGAACTCGACAACGCTACGCTGTGAGTCGAGTGATTGGCCCTGCGAGGTTGCCCTCGGTGAGAAACGTAACACACAACGCGCGATGGCGTCGAAATCTCAGGCCTCGGCAGCCGGATGTCGCGAATTCGCCATGGTCAGGAGCACGCACATGACGAGTCCCGCAATGACGATGACAACCGCCCACCAGGTCCTCTCCAGGCCGATGAACACCGTCCCGAAGGTCAACACGGTGGTCCACAGATACATCAGCAAGACGGCTCGAATGTGGGAGTGACCATGCTGCAGGAGGCGGTGGTGAAGGTGCTGCTTGTCGGCGACGAAGAACCAGGTTCCCCGCCAAGTTCGCCTGACGTATCCCATGACGAGGTCGAGGACGGGAATCGCGAGCACCATGAGCGGGACGATGATCGGGAGGTAGGCGGGCACCAATCCGCCACCCTGTGCCGTCAAGGCCGTGGAGTCGATCTGCCCGGTGAGGGAAATCGTGGAGGTGGCGAGCAGCAAACCCAGCAGCAAGGCCCCCGAATCCCCCATGAACATCTTCGCGGGATGCCAGTTGTGAGGCAGGAATCCCATACAGGCTCCCGCAGTCGCAGCGGTGATGAGGCTCGTCGTCGTCGCCACCACAAAATCTTGCTCGTGGGCCAGCAGGTAGGTGTAGGAGAAGAAGGCGAGAGACCCGATGGCGACGACACCAGAGGCCAATCCGTCCAGTCCATCGATGAAGTTCACCGCGTTGGCGCACAACACGATGAAGAAGACCGTGACGAGGATCGATGTGGGCGTCCCCAGGGCGATGATCGAGTTGGGCAGCGGGATCCAGAACATTCGGACACCACCTGTGACGACGATTCCGGCCGCCAGCACCTGCCCTGCTGCTTTCGCCAGGGCAGGTAAGTCAAGCAGGTCGTCAAGGACACCCACGGCGCAGATTACGGCCCCAGCGACGCAGATCGTCAGGGCATCGTCGGCCACCAGGAGGTGACGCCCCAGGAAAGGCATGTTTCGCGCCAGCAGGCATGCCAGTGCCACTCCACCGAGCATGGCCACCCCTCCGAAGTAGGGTATGGGCCTGGTGTGCACGTCCCTCGCGCGCACCTTGGCGACAGCCCCCCACCTCAGGGCAGCTTGCCGGCACAGGCCCGACAACAAATAGGTCGTCAGGCCTGATGTCAGCATCACCAGGATGTACTCCCGCATGTTCGCAGGTCAGTTCTCGTCAGTCGGCGTGACTGGGGCATCGGTGTCCGCAGCAGTTGCGCCCTGAGCGATCTGTTCGGTCTCCTCAGCAGGTACGACGTCATCGGTCGTGGAGGTCGGAGACTCTGTCGGGCCCTCTGGACTGGGCTCGTCCGACGGAGTTGTTTCGGCCTTGCGGACGTCCTCCTCAGCGGCCTCATCCTCGGACTCCTCCATCCCGACGACATCGGGAGCCACCTCATGGATGGCTTCCAAGGACAACGCTCCCTGGCGAACGACCTTGCCGTCAGTGGTCGACACGAAGTCGATGATGGTGGAGGCCTCTCCCACCCGACTCGGGCCGGCATCCAGATACACCGCAACCGTGACGCCGAGCTGATTGGCGGCCTCCTGAGCCGTCAGCGCGGCCGGATGTCCGGACTTGTTCGCACTCGAGACCGCCATCGGGCCCGTCATACGCAACAACTCACGGGTCTGATCCTGGTCGGGAACGCGCACGGCGAGGGTGCCGTTGGTCTCCCCCAGATCCATCCCGAGGGACTCCTGAGCACGCAGGATGAGAGTCAGACCACCTGGCCAGTACTTCTCCGCGAGAGCCTCCGCCGTGACCGGAATGTGCTGGCACAAAGCAGGCAAGGCGACCGAATCACTGACGAGGACTGGCGGCGGCATGTCGCGACCGCGTTCCTTGGCGTTGAGAAGACGTTGAACGGCCAAGGAATTGAGAGCATCAGCACCGATCCCATAAACGGTGTCGGTCGGCAAGACGATGCACTCGCCGTCGGCGATGGCGTCAGCTGCCTGTTCCAGAGCCTCTTCGTAGGTCGCCGGATTCGCGACGTCGAGTATGAGCGGGGTGATCCCGGTGTCCTCGGTCTCGGCCACGGCCTCGACGGGCTCGGACTGACTGTCGGTGTCGGTCGACTCAACGTCAGTGTCCTCCGTCAGCTCATTGTCCTCGACCGTCGTCTGGTCAGTCTCATCCATGTCATACATCCTTGCACCGTCGTCGAGCCGTGACGAACCTCGGCCTACCTGCGAGATCATCATGGTCCTCGATCTCGTCCCACTGCGCCGCCATTGCCATGCACCCGGTCAGGGCCTCGCGCTGAGTGTCGTCGTGCTCCATCACGAACAGACCCCCCGGCACGAGTAGCTGTGCGGCACGGTCGATGAGACGACGTGGAAGGTCCAACCCGTCATCCCCGGAGAACAGTGCGAGGTCGGGTTCGTGGTCCGTGACGTCAGTAGGCATAACTGGGGCATCAACACGTCGCAGATACGGCGGGTTGGTGACGACGACATCGAAGCGACGCCCATCATCTGGAGCCTCGAGGGCATCCCCGGCAAGAACCTCCACCCCGGTATCGGCAAGGTTCCGATGAGTCCACACCAAGGCAGCCTCGTCGAGTTCGACCGCGCTGACACGAGCTCCTGGTACCTCGTTGGCAATCGCGAGCGCGATGGCGCCGGTGCCCGCACACAGATCAATGACGCTCGGAGCAGATCCTGCCATGACGAGGCGCCGTGCCTCGTCGACGGCGCATTCGGTCACCAATTCGGTTTCCAGCCGAGGAATGAAGACTCCTGGGCCCACGTCCAGGCGCAGACCGCGGAACCAGGCATGCCCGACGATGTACTGAGTCGGTTCCCCGGATCGACGTCGCTCCACCATCTCGTTGAACCGATCCTCATCATGAGGGTTCACGCTCGACACGAAGATGAGTTTGGCGGGTTGGACGTCAAGGGCCTCGCACAGCAGCATCCGTGCGTCAGCAGCTGGGGTCTCGATACCTCCGCTGGTCAGCTGCCGGGTGGCTCGCGCCAGGAGAAGTGAGGGGCTGGGATCCGTCATGATGCTTCCTGCCCATCACGACGATCAGCCATCCGCCGGCTCACCTCGTCAGCGTGGAGGGCGTCGAGGACCTCGCCGAGATCACCCGCGAGGATCTGGTCAAGTTTGCGGGATTTGTAGCCGATGCGGTGATCGGTGAGCCGATTCTCCGGAAAGTTGTAGGTACGCACCCGCGCCGAGCGGTCGACGGTACGGATCTGGTCCCGACGCATGCGATCGTTCTCGTCGGCAGCTTGCTGGGCAGCCAGTGCGGCGACCTTGGCGCGTAGCATCCGCATGGCCTCGGCCTTGTTCTGCAGCTGGCTGCGTTCATTCTGACAACTGGCAACGATGCCGGTCGGAAGGTGGGTGAGACGAACTGCGGAATCGGTGGTGTTGACCCCCTGGCCGCCGGGGCCTGACGAACGGTACACGTCGACGCGCACGTCGGCAGGATCAATGTCCACCTCGGTCTCGTCGACGTCAGGCATGACGAGGACACCGACCGCCGAGGTGTGAATACGTCCAGCGGATTCCGTCACCGGTACCCGCTGAACCCGGTGAACACCGCCCTCGTGCTTGAGATAACCGTAAGCCGGGCGTGACGGAACCCCCTCGACGGCAACGACGACGGAGCGATAACCACCGAGATCGGTCAGCTCGCTGGTGAGTTCACGAATCGACCAGCCAACCCTCTCGGCATAGCGGGTGTACATCCGTAGCAGGTCGCCGGCGAACAGGGCGGACTCCTCGCCACCCTCGCCGGAATGGATCTCGACCAGGGCGTCCTCTTGGTCAAGGGGATCCGAGGGAGCCAGCAGCTCGGTCAGTTCACCGTTGACAGTCTTGAGCTGGTTTCGTAGCGCGTCGGCCTCCTGCGCGAAGGCGGGATCCTCGTCAGCGAGATCCTCCGCGGCCTGGATGTCTGCTGCCAGGTGGTCGACGCGATCGGCCACCGACACGACGTGGCGCAGGCGCGAATGGCGTTTGCCCAGTCGTCCCATCGCAACCGGGTCGGACAGCACCTGTGGATCGGCGAGCTGAATCTCGATCTCCCGCAGATGACGACGAACCTCGTCAACCGCTTGCTGCGTCGATTCGCTCATGACCCTCCTGGCCAACCGTGTCGGGACCACACGAGACCCCTGAAAAGACCATGACGCCGAGCATCAGCCCGGCGTCATGGTGATACGTCATTGATGGACGACGTCAGTTCTTCTTGCCGTAGCGGCGCTCGAACCGGGCGACGCGGCCGCCGGTGTCGAGGATCTTCTGCTTACCGGTGTAGAACGGGTGGCACTTCGAGCAGACGTCGGCATTGAGGGTGCCGGACTTCGAGGTGCTGTGGGTGGTGAAGGTGTTCCCACAGGTGCACACCACGGTCGTCTCGTGGTATTCGGGATGAATTCCCTGCTTCATATGTGATCTCCTTAATCAAACGTGCCCCGGGTCGCCCGACTGATCATGCGGACGTGAACCGGAACCGGCGTTCGACGATACACCGAACGGCCGGCACCAGTCCACCTGACGACGTCAGTCCTGGCTGGGAGTCGTCTTCGAGATCGTGTAGAGGAACTCGACGTTGGTCTGAGTCTTGCGCAGCCTCGAGAGCATCATCTCGAGGGCCTGGGAGTCTTCCAGGCCGGAGAGAACGCGTCGCAGCTTCCACATGATCGCGGTCTCCTCGCGCGAGAGCAGCAGTTCCTCGCGACGGGTACCCGATGCGTCGACGTCGATGGCCGGGAAGAGCCTCTTGTTGGCGAACTCACGGCGCAGACGCAACTCCATGTTGCCGGTGCCCTTGAACTCCTCGAAGATGACTTCGTCCATCTTGGAGCCGGTCTCGACGAGCGCGGTGGCAAGAATCGTCAGGGATCCGCCGTGCTCAATGTTTCGGGCGGCACCGAAGAACTTCTTGGGCGGGTAGAGAGCCGCGGAGTCGACACCGCCGGAGAGGATTCGTCCCGAAGCAGGGGCAGCCAGGTTGTAGGCACGTCCCAGACGGGTGATGCCGTCCAGCAGGATGACGACGTCGTGGCCGAGCTCCACCAGACGCTTGGCCCGCTCAATGGCCAACTCGGACAACTGGGTGTGGTCGTCGGCAGGACGGTCGAAGGTCGACGCGATGACCTCACCACTGACGGTGCGCTGGAAGTCGGTGACCTCCTCGGGACGCTCGTCGACCAGCACCACCATGAGGTGAACCTCAGGATTGTTCTTGGTGATCGAGTTCGCGATCGACTGCATGATCATCGTCTTGCCAGCCTTCGGAGGCGAGACGATGAGGCCGCGCTGGCCCTTGCCGATCGGGCTGACCAGGTCGATGATGCGGCCGGTCATGTTCTTAGGATCATCCTCGAGGCGCAGGCGCTCCTGCGGGTACAGCGGGGTGAGTTTGGAGAACTCGGGACGCTGCTTCATCTGCTCAGGATCCGCGCCGTTGACCTGCTCGATCTTGACCAGAGGTGCGAACTTCTCACGCCGTTCCCCCTCGCGGTGTGCACGCATTTGACCGACAATGACGTCGCCCTTGCGCAGCCCATGGCGACGGACCATGGCCATCGAGACATAGGCATCGTTCGAGCCAGGCAGGTATCCCGAGGTGCGCACGAAAGCGTACTGGTCACGAATGTCGAGAATGCCGGAGCACGGCACGAGGACGTCATCCTCGCGGACATTCGGCTCGGAATCGGAGTAACGCTCGTTGGAACGCTTGCGACGATTCTGTCGATCGCGCTGACGGCGGCGGCGAGAGCGGCGACCACCATTGCCGTATTCCGAAGAGCGGCCGTAGTCATCGTCAGACTCATGATTCGAGTCATTGTTGTTGCGGTCACGCTGGCTGCCGCGATTCAGTTGGGGGCGCTCGCCATTCTTCCCGCGGGACAGTGCCTCCAACCGGGCACCAACCTCGTCGTTGACATTGTCGCCGGAATTGCCGTTGGAATTCTCACGGGAGGTGTTGCGAGCCCGACGACGCGGCGAGTCTCCTCTGCCGCCACGGTCGCCATCGTCACGGTGCGGACGGTCGTTGGTGCCGTCCTCGCCACGCTGACCCCCGTCTTCCTGCGTCGGCACCTTGTCGGCACGTTTCTGCACTTCTGCGGCGTCGAGAAGGTCACCGACCGACGGGGTCCTTTCGCCCTCAGAGGAGCGCGACTCGGGATCAGTCGAGCCATTGTCGCGGCGACGACGGGTGCGCTGCGGACGGGTATCGTCCCCCTCACCGGAAGTGTGGAGCGCTAGACCACCATCACGACGAGGGCCGGATTTCCCAGTTCCTGGGTATCCCCCGTCAGAGATGGCGGCCACGAGGTCAGCCTTGCGCATACTGCGAGCTCCCTTGATACCCATCTGGATGGCGATGGATCGAAGCTCGGGCAGCAACTTCGTGGACAGATCCGAGGATCCACCCGGCTGTGAGGTTTGAGTCACGTAAGTCCCTTCGAACTGCCCCGGCCGGTGCAACTTCCGGCGGGCGAGGTTTCATCGGGCCTGCCGTCGGAATCGACAATGGGTCGGGCGGCTGACACCACGGGGATCCGAGATGGTCTGCTGAGCGAGACTCTCGGCCATGGTGTGGCGTTCGAGGCCCTCGAACGCCGAGGACATGGTCCCCACGAACGGAACTGTGGCACAGGGACCACGATTCGGTCGTCAGTGGGGAATTGCGCGCATCGAGCGCGCTTGCGTCACCACTATAACGCACGAAGCGGATCGCATTCACACAACGCGTCAGAGGAGATGAACGCCTTCTCCGAGAACAAGATCGTGGACGACGAAACCAGTGGTGTCGACGTCCCAGGCTCCCTCGAACTGATCACGGGCGCCCAGGGCCAGGACGGTGGGTCCGGCGCCGGAAATGACGGTGGCAACACCACGGTCGCGCAAAGCGTCCATGAGCGCAGCTGACTCCGGCATGAGAGTGCGACGGTAAGGCTGATGCAGCCAGTCCTGAGTGGCGGCCAACAAATGCTCTGGCGAGGTCGTCAGGGCCGTGACGAGGAGTGACGCGGCCAGAACTTGCTGCACGGCGTCGGCACGGTCAACCTGCTCAGGAAGAACCTGGCGTGCCAGCGCGGTAGGCACATGGCGATCAGGAACGAAGACACGGAAGATGATTGACGGGTTGACGGCCAGCCCGATGTGGTTGACGACTCCCCCACTCAACCAGGCCAGCTGGGCCCCACCGAGGATGGCCGGGGCAGCGTTGTCCGGATGTCCCTCGATGGCAGCCGCCATCGTCAGTAGCTCGGTGCGGTCCAACGGCACTCCCGGACACGCCAGTCCCCAGGCCAAGGCCAATCCGGACACGATTGCCGCGGCCGAGGAGCCAAGGCCACGGCTCTGCGGAATGGCATTGAAAGCGGTCAGGTGCAACCCAGCATCCGGGCGGGGGTAACCCAGTTCCACCAGCCCCTGTCGCAACGTTGCGACGACAAGGTGAGATTCATCATGCGGAACAGTGTCGGCCCCCTCCCCCGTCACATCAATCTGCACCCCGGGGTGATCAAGGACTTCGACTCCGACCTCGTCCCACAGGTCCAACGCCAGACCCATGCAGTCATAGGCAGGGCCCAGATTGGCCGAGGTGGCAGGAACACGCACCCGCACGCTGTCAGCCATCGTCAACCTCTCAGGAGTGGAAATCCAGCAAAGCTGCGACCTTGTCGGTCGACGCCTCGACGGCCTCGGTCGACAAGGTGGTGCGGCTCAGGGCAGTGTCAATGTCCTTGAGGCCATTGCCCGTCACAGTGATGACGATGCGCTGACCAGGCTCCAGACGGCTCTCGGACTTCAGCTTGAGAAGACCGGCCACACCAGTGGCTGAGGCCGGCTCCACGAAAATACCCTCGCGAGCTGCCAGGAACGCCTGCGCGTCGAGGATCTGCTCATCGGTGACGGCCTCGATGAGACCGTTCGACTCATCGCGGGCGGCCAGGGCGAGATTGCCGGATGCCGGACGACCAATACGAATGGCCGTGGCCACCGTCTCGGGATCGTCGACGTCGTGCCCGAGTACCAGCGGAGCGGCCCCAGAGGCCTGGAAACCAAACATCCTCGGGGTGTGGCTGGCAGGGCCGTCAGCGGCGTACTCGCCGTAGCCCTTCCAGTACGCGGTGATGTTTCCTGCGTTACCAACAGGCAGGGCGTGGATGTCAGGGGCATCGCCGAGAACGTCGACGATCTCGAAGGCGGCCGTCTTCTGCCCCTCGATGCGGTACGGGTTGACCGAGTTCACCAGGGACACCGGGAAGTTCTCGGCCAGCTCGCGAGCGATGCGAAGACAATCGTCGAAATTCCCGAGGACCTGAATGATGCGACCGCCGTGGACGACGGCCTGGGCAAGCTTGCCAGCTGCGATCTTTCCCTGGGGAAGAAGCACGACTGGGGTCATGCCAGCCCGGGTCGCGTAGGCCGACGCCGAGGCCGAGGTGTTGCCCGTGGAGGCACACACGACTGCCTTGGAACCATCAGCAAGCGCCTTCGTCATGGCCATCGTCATGCCCCGGTCCTTGAAGGAGCCGGTCGGGTTGGAACCCTCGACCTTGATCCACACCGAGGAGTCGAGCTCGGCCCCCAGACGCGGCGCCGGCACCAACGGCGTGGATCCCTCCCCCAGAGTGACGATCTCGTCGATACCGTCCATCGGGAGACGGTCTCGGTAATTCTCGATGACGCCGAAGGGACACTTCTGCCGGGTCATGATCACATTCCCTCCACTCGGATGACGCGGGGATCAGAGTTGACGTAATGGTGTCCGGTGAGTTCGTCGACGCATTCCTTGACGTCGCACTCTCGGGCCTCGTGGGTGAGGATCTTGAGGGTCGCGGACCAGCCGTCGACACGGTCATTGCCCTCTACCGCCGACTGCTGCACGGTCTGCAAGGAGACGCCATGGCTCGCGAAGATCTTCGCGACTTCGGCGAGGACGCCAGGCTCGTCGCGTACCTGCAGGCGCAGGTGGAACCTGGTGTGAACCTCGGCGATGGGCAGAATCGGGAACTCGCCGTAGACGTCCTGAGGCGGTCCGGCAACTCCTCGAACCAGGTTACGAGCCACCGTCACCAGGTCACCCATCACGGCGGAGGCCGTCGGGGAGCCACCCGCACCCGGGCCGAGGAACATCAGGTGCCCAGCCTCGCGAGCTTCCACGAAGACAGCGTTGAAGGCACCAGAGACTCCGCCCAGCGGGTGGGCGGCAGGAACCAGCGCCGGATGAACGCGAGCAGAGATGCCGTCAGGACCGGCCTGGCAGACGGCAAGCAACTTGATGACGCAGTCCATGTCCCGAGCGGCGGCAATGTCCTCCCGAGTGATGGCAGTGATGCCCTCCCGGTACACCTGGTCGCCGCGCATGCGCGTGTGGAACGCCAAGGTGGACAGCAGGGCCGCCTTGGCGGCGGCGTCATATCCCTCGACGTCGGCGGTCGGATCGGCCTCGGCATATCCCTTGGCCTGCGCCTGGGCCAGAGCGTCGTCGAAACCTGCTCCCGTGGTCGTCATCTGGTCAAGGATGTAGTTCGTCGTGCCATTCACGATGCCCATCACTCGGGTGATCTGGTCACCGACAAGCGACTCGCGCAGCGGCCTGACGATCGGGATGGCTCCGGCCACTGCGGCCTCGTAGTAGAGGTCGACGCCATGGCCCTCGGCGACCGCGTGCAGTTCCGTGCCATGGGTAGCCAGCAGAGCCTTGTTGGCAGTGACGACAGAGTGTCCCTTCTCCAGGGCAGCCGTCAGGAGCTGACGCGCGGGGTCGATGCCACCAATGAGCTCGATGACGATGTCAATGTCGTCCCGGTTGACCAGCCCTGTCGGGTCATCCGTGAACAGCCGCGAGTCAAGGCCCTGACGGGGGCGATCAGGATGGGCGACAGCGATGCCAGCAAGCTCGACACGACGGCCCACCCGAGCCGCGACGTCGTCACTGCGGGACTCAATCATGCGGGCCACCTGGGAGCCCACGACCCCGCACCCCAGGAGGGCCACGCGGATCGGCTGGGCTGACGCGGGACCGGTGGTGTTCGTCATCTCGTCCTCATCTCGTTGTTATCAGCTGATGGTTGGTCAAGAGCCCTGGGCCGTGTGCTTCTGTGATCTATCACGGCCACTGCACCTCGGACGTGACCGGGCCCGGGTCCAGGGACAGCAGGTCGTCAATGCTCTCCCGTCGCAGCAATACCGATGTGTCCGGGTGGTCTCCGATACCGACGCGGACGACGGCTGGTCGCGGCACATGGTTGTAGTTCGATGCCATGGACCTTGAATAGGCGCCGGCACCAGGAACTGCGATGACGTCGCCCGGGGACACGTCACCGGGGAGGTACACGTCGCGGACCAGGATGTCGCCGGCCTCGCAGTGCTTTCCGACGATGCGGCACAGCACCGGGGTGACGGTCGAGGCACGGTTGGCGATGACGGCAGAGTATTCCGCAGCATAAAGCGCGGGACGAATGTTGTCGCTCATGCCGCCGTCAACCGACACGTAGATCCGTTGGGCGCCGGTGTCCAGGTCCACTGGCTTGACGGTGCCGACGGTGTACAGGGCCATCGTCGTCGGCCCGACGATCGCACGACCAGGCTCCAGGGAGATGTGGGGAACCTCCAGTCCCCTCCCCCGGGCCTCAAGGGTGACAATCTCCCGCAGGGAAGCAGCCAGGCTCTCAACGGTGGCCGGAGAGTCCTGGTTGGTGTAGGCAATGCCGAATCCGCCACCGAGGTCGAGTTCCGGCAGGGCAGTGCCGGTGGCCTGCCGGAACTGTTCAAGCAGTTTCATAGTGCGACGAGCCGCCACCTCGAAACCCGCGGTGTCGAAGATCTGGGAGCCGATGTGGGAATGAATGCCCTGCAGGTCAATGACGTCACTGGTGTGGCACCTCACCATGGCCACCATGGCTGCACCATTGGTGATCGAGAAACCGAACTTCTGGTCCTCATGTGCGGTGGCGATGTACTCGTGGGTGTGAGCCTCGACGCCCGCAGTGACACGCACCATGACTCGGGCGTGCCAACCGTTCTCTCGACACAGCTTCTCGATACGGGTGATCTCGTCCAGCGAATCGACGATGATACGCCCGACCCCGACGCTGAGAGCCAGCTTGAGCTCGTCGATGGACTTGTTGTTCCCGTGCAGACCAATGCGTGCAGGATCCATTCCGCCTTGGAGAGCCGTGATGAGCTCTCCACCGGTGCAGGTGTCCAGACAGAGGCCCTCCTCGTCGATCCAGGAGGCGACGGTGCGCGTCAAGAAGGCCTTGCCTGCGTAATAGACGTCCCAGCCTGCGAAAGCGTCGCGGAAGGTCCGGGCGCGCTGGCGGAAGTCAGCCTCGTCGAGGACGTAGAGGGGGGAACCGTACTCGGCCAGGAGGTCTGTCACGGAGACGCCTGCGACGTCGACAATTCCGTCATGTCCACGTCCCGCTGACCCGGACCAGAGCGCAGGATCCAGGGCATTGACGTCATCGGGCAGGGTCAGCCACTGAGGGCCGGCAGCCGCGACATCGGCATGGACCGAGCCGGCAACGTGCATGTGCGTCATGGTTCCACCTTGCCAGAGGGTGACGACAGGGCCGGCGGGTGTCCACGTCCGTGGCCATGAATGGCGCATCATCCCACCAGTGCGCTAAAGTCGATGGACGGTCGGGGTCCACGGACCCATCGGCTCCCGTAGCTCAGGGGATAGAGCACCGCCCTCCGGAGGCGGGAGCGAGGGTTCGAATCCCTCCGGGAGCGCCCACCAGTGACGCAGCGAGACACCAGTTTTGACCGGGTAGGGTTTCACATCGTGCGAGCCCTTGACACCGAATCCCCTCGTCAGAGATCACGAGCCGCCCTGTTTTCCGGGGCCGGTGCCATCATGCTGTGGGTTGTCGGACGCATGACCATGCTCCATGTCTTCATCAAACCCTCGTCGAACTACATCACCGGGGATGTGCAGTACTACCTGTGGTGGATGCAGGGCGGACAGCCCGATCCAGTGGTTCTTCCGGAATACCCGCTTCCTGTCGTGTGGTTCCTGCGTGCCTTGCACTGGTCTGCCGGTGACTCCTACTTCATACCGGCATTCGCCACGACGATGCTGCTGCTTGACGCACTGCTTGCTGTCGCCATGTGGATCCACGGCCACCGAGCCGGCGCTCTGTGGTGGATCGTCCTGGTGCCATTCCTCGGACCCATCATGTGGAATCGCTTCGACATGGTGCCCGCCGTTTGCATGGGGTTGGCAGCTCTCTGGTACCGCCGTCACCCGGCCGCGTGTGGCGTCATGATCGCCTTGGGTGCCGCGGTAAAGTTGTGGCCGGCTCTTCTCATCCTTCCCATGATTTCCCGGCACAAGGCAGCCATCCGACGCCTGATCGCATTCGGCGCGACTGGTGTTGCACTCGCACTGGCCTCGTTGCTGGACGGTGGATGGGGCCGCCTCGTGTCCCCATTGACGTGGCAGTCGGGCCGGGGGCTTCAAGTCGAATCCGTACCCGCCACCGTTCCCGTGTACCAACACTTCAAGAATCCCGACGGTGGTTACAAGGTTGAGATGTCGAAGTACAACGCCTACGAGATCTTTGGCTCGGGGGTGTCCACGTGGCAATCAGTCTCGACCGTCTTCATGGCTCTCACCGTGATACTCACGATCGGGTTGGCGTTCCTGTCATGGCGACGCAACGGTCTTGACCACCGCAGCGCGGTGCTGGCTGATCTCGTCATCATCGGCGCTCTCATCATCGCCAACAAGACGTTGTCCCCCCAGTACTTCGTGTGGTGGGCTGCGCCTGCTGCCATGATCCTCGATCGTGTCTCTGGCGAGGCGAACTCCCAGACCCCTCCCGACCCGAACTCCCTGTCGCAAACCCGGACATGGTGCTGGATCGTCGCAATACTCCTTCTCATCACGGCATTCTTGACTCAGCAGGTGTATCCGTTGAATTACGCCGGCGTCGTTGGCCTGCCGCCCGGTCGGACCAGCATGGCCCTACTGGTCAGCCGTAACGTCATGACCCTCGTGACCTTCGCGGCCTGTGTTGTCGCGTTTGTCGCAAGCCTTCGTATGCACCGTCCCGCCCAGCCGACATCCGTCCCAGGCAGATCGGTCCGCGCTACGCTGGACGAGCGGTGACCAATATCACATTTTGGTGATCGGGGATGAGTGTTCCCCGATGTGCCCAAATTGTTGGGAAGGCCTGATCAATCCGGCTACGATCATCACGTCTGGGTCCATGGACACAGACAGAGCAGCGCAGCTCGGAGGGCCTTTCCAGAGGTTCCGCGAGTGCTTGACACGACGGTTTGACGGAAGAAGGCAGTGGTGAGTCCCGCCCCACACGACAAGTCCAACAACTCTGCTGATTTTGGAGCCAACGACTGGCTCATCGAGGAGATGCGTGACCAGTACCAGAATGATCCGAGTTCGGTCGATCCTGCTTGGGCCACATTTTTTCACCACGAGGCGGCCCAGGCGTCCGATGAGGTGACTGGATTGGCAGTCGGCGAACAGCCCGCTCGTCAGGATCCCAAGCCTGAACCGGCTCCTAATCCCGTCGCCAATCAGAAGCCTGCTCCGGCTGCGAAGGCCGAAGCCAAGCCGGCTCCCAAACCCGCTGCATCAACCGCCCCCACCCCGACACCGAAGGTCAAGGACATGGCATCGAAGCCCGAACCATCAAAGACCTCCCGCGAGCCTGCCCGTCCTCTTCTGACGGCTGACGCCCCGCGTCACAGCGCCAAGCTGGAAACCGTCGAGCCCACGGTGACGAAGATGAAGGGTGCGCCGATGCGCACCGCCAAGAACATGGATCAGTCGCTGACCATGCCGACGGCCACCACGGTGCGTGACGTGCCGATGCAGCTCGTCATCGAGCAGCGCACAATGATCAACAACTTCCTTCGCAAGGCCAAGGGCGGCAAGATCTCCTTCACCCACATCCTCGCCTATGCGATGGTGCAGGCACTCAAGACCGTTCCGGCGATGAACAACGCCTATGCGGAGATCGACGGCAAGCCTCACCTCATCGAGAACCATCAGATCAACCTCGGCATGGCCATAGACGTCGTCAACAAGGACGGCTCCCGCAAACTCGTGGTGCCCGCCATCAAGGGCGCCGAGCAGATGGACTTCCTCGACTTCTGGCGTGCCTACGAAGAGATCGTCCGCAAGGGTCGCACCAATGAGCTGACCATCGAGGACTTCAAGGGAGTCACGGCCTCCCTGACGAACCCCGGCGGTTTCGGCACCAACCACTCCATTGCCCGCCTCATGCCTGGTCAGGGCATGATCCTCGGCGTCGGATCGATCGACTACCCAGCTGCCTACCAGGGCAACTCCCCCACCCGTATGGCGGAGCTGGGCATCTCCAAGGTGACGACCCTCACCTCTACCTACGATCACCGCATCATCCAGGGCGCCCAGTCCGGCGAATTCCTGCGTCGCATGCACCAGCTGCTCCTGGGTGCTGATCGCTTCTACGAGAACATTTTCGAATCCCTGCGTATCCCCTACGCTCCGGTCCAGTGGGCGAGCGACCGTCAGGCCAACCGCCCCGACCAGGTCGGCAAACAGGCTCGCGTCATCGAACTCATCGACTCCTGGCGTCGCTTCGGCCATCTGTCCGCCGACATCGATCCCATCGAGTACCGGCCGCGGTTCCACCACGACCTCATGCTCAACAGCCACGGCCTCACCCTGTGGGACATGGACCGCACCTTCCCGATCGCGAACTTCGCCGGGCAGCGTCGCGCCACCATGACCCTGCGTGAGATCCTCACGATCCTGCGTGACTCCTACGCCTCGACGATGGGCATCGAGTACATGCACATCGCTGACCACGAGCAGCGCAAGTGGTTCCAGGATCGTTTCGAGAAGGAGCACCAGCCCCTCTCCCGCGAGATGCACCTGCAGATCCTCGACCAGCTCAATGAGGCCGAGATCTTCGAGACCTTCCTGCAGACCAAGTTCGTCGGTCAGAAGCGGTTCAGCCTCGAGGGTGGCGAGTCGGCCATCGTCCTGCTGGCCGCACTGTGCAACCTGGCTGCCGACGACAGCCTCAACGAGGTCTGCATCGGCATGCCTCACCGTGGTCGTCTCAACGTGCTGGCCAACATCATCGGCAAGTCCTACGGGCAGATCTTCCGTGAGTTCGAGGGCAATGCCGAGCCGGTGAACTCCCAGGGATCGGGTGACGTCAAGTACCACCTCGGTGACGAGGGTGAGTTCACCGCAGCCTCCGGCAACACCATCAAGGCGTCGGTTGCCGCCAACCCGAGTCACCTCGAAGCCGTCGATCCTGTCCTCGAGGGCATCTGCCGGGCCAAACTCGACGCTCTGGGCAACCCGGACAACTTCCCGGTCCTGCCAATCCTCATGCATGGTGATGCTGCCTTCTCGGGTCAGGGTGTCGTCTACGAGACCCTGCAGATGAGCCAGCTCGAGGGATACCGCACCGGTGGCACGATCCACGTCATCGTCGACAACCAGGTCGGATTCACCACCTCGCCCCGTGACGGACGTTCCTCGACCTACTGCACCGACGTTGCCAAGGCCGTCGGGGCCCCGGTCCTGCACGTCAATGGAGATGACCCCGCCGCGGTGGTCCACGCTGCTCGTATTGCCTACGAGTATCGCCAGATCTTCCACCGTGACGTCGTCATCGACGTGGTCTGCTACCGCCGCCGCGGCCACAATGAGGGTGACGATCCCAGCTTCACCCAGCCGCACATGTACGACCTCATCGCTGAGAAGCGTTCGACCCGAAAGCTCTACACCGAGAGCCTCATCGGTCGTGGTGACATCACCGACGAGGACGCCCATGCCGTGATGTCGAAGTTCCGGTCTCGCCTCGAGACGGTTTTCAAGGAGGTCCGTGAGGCCACCTCGAGGCCCGAGCCCTACAGCGGCGTTCCGGACTACCCGGTCAAGCACAGTGGCCTGCATTTGACCACGGTCGAGGTTGACACCTTGGAGGCCGTCGCCCGGGCTCATGAGAACCTGCCGGAGACCTTCAACGCCCATCCCAAGGTTGCCCCTCAGATGACGCGTCGTGCCAAGCACATTCGAGAGGGTGGGATCGACTGGGCGACCGGCGAGATGATCGCCCTGGGCTCCTTGCTGCGTGAGGGCATCCACGTCCGCCTGGCCGGGCAGGACAGCCGCCGCGGCACCTTCTCGCAGCGCTTCGCGGCCCTGGTAGATCGTGCGACCGGAGAGTTCTACGTGCCCGTCAACCACCTCGGTGGCGAGCAGGCGCACCTGGACGTCCTCGACTCCCCGCTGAACGAATACGCGGCGATGGGCTTCGAGTACGGATACTCGGTCGCCCGTCCGGACTCCTTGGTGCTGTGGGAGGCCCAGTTCGGTGACTTCGTCAACGGAGCCCAGACGATCATTGACGAGTTCATCGCCTCGGCAGGTTCGAAGTGGGGGCAGAAGTCCGGCGTCGTCCTGCTGCTCCCCCACGGCTATGAGGGCCAGGGACCGGACCATTCCTCGGCCCGCCTGGAGCGCTTCCTCAACCTGTGCAGTGAGGGAGCCCTGGCTGTCTGCCAGCCCTCGACCCCGGCGAGCTACAGCCACCTGCTGCGTCAGCATGCCTACGTCAACAGGCACCGACCGGTCGTCATCGCTACTCCGAAGTCCATGCTGCGTAACAAGATGGCGACCTCTGACCCGGAGGAGTTCACCACTGGCAAGTGGCGCCCGGTTCTGCCCGATCCGTCCATCACTGATCCGTCGGCCGTCACCAGGATCATCCTCTGCTCAGGCAAGGTGCGTTGGGAACTCGTCAAGCAGCGCAAGGCCGCCGGGCTCGACGGTCAGCTGGCCATCATCCCGCTGGAGCGGCTCTACCCGCTTCCGGACAAGGAACTGGCCGAGGTACTCGAGCCCTACAGCAACGTCACTGACGTTCGTTGGGTGCAGGAGGAGCCGGAAAACCAGGGTGCCTGGTACTACATCCTCACTCACCTGGCCCAGGCGATGTCCGACAAGCTGCCTGGCTTCTTCGATGGCCTGACCGCCGTGACACGTCCGCCGTCCTCGGCTCCCTCAGTGGGCCAGCACAGTGTGCATGTCCGCGAGGAGCAGGAGCTGCTCGAGAAGGCCATGGCCTGATCCGCCCAATCACCACCATGGCGCCATCCCTCGTGGGGTGGCGCCATGGCGCATGCTGTGGTGCATTATTGTGCCCATGTATTTCACCGACAGGGGCATTGAGGAACTGGAAGATCGTCGCGGAGACGAGGAATTCACCGTCGCGTGGCTGGCCGACGAGCTACGTCACTTCGTCGACCTCAACCCGGAGTTCGAAGTCCCCGTTGAGCGCCTGGCCACCTTCCTCGCCCGACTCGACGACGAGGACGACTGAGTCACCACGAGCCCGGAACCGATGCGGTGACGGCTGGCTGCGGGGCAATCAGTCCCGCAGCCAGGCCCGCGACCGTGGCAACAAGGAAGCCATGACAGCCGCGGCCGGGATGACGGCCAGGATCCAGAACCACACCGGGCCACCTGAACGCTGCAGTGATACCAGAACAACGACGTGTAGCAGACCGCTGGCGACCATAAGCCCCTGCGCCGACGGTCGTCCCTTCACGGCCATCCACCCGACCAGCACGACGAGAGCGGCATAGATGATGAGCATCGTGCCTACTCCGGCACTGAAGACGTCGCGACCACTCACCATGACCGCGATGGCCACCACGAGGAGGGCAATCGCGCAGATCCAGGTCGCCACCACCGCGACCAGGACCGATACCGGGATGCCGCCGCGCAACGCAGACGATCGTGAATCCTGCTCACTTGACGGAATCATTGTTTTGCTCCTGCACGGATGAACCGACGACGTATCATAATCGAACTGGCCGCGAACTCCTCGAAGCGTCCTCGCCTGGACCGACGTTCATTGTGTCCGAGCGATTCGTGGGAGGATGTTCGTCCTTCGGTGGATGCTCTTGCCAAAACATTCGACGGTTGCCAGACTTTCATGGTTGCCCGCCGAACGGCCACTCGTCGGTCGTACGGCATGACGGGTTATCCACCCGCACATCACACGTGCCCCGGGTTGCGCTGGGGAGAAGGAGTCGAAGAGGCATGGACTGGCGCCACAGGGCTGCCTGCCTGAGTGAGGATCCCGAGCTGTTCTTCCCGATTGGGAACACTGGTCCGGCCCTTGCCCAGATCGAGGAGGCGAAGAAGGTCTGTGCCCGGTGCGAGGTTCGCGCCGAGTGCTTGGCCTGGGCTCTGGAAGCCGGCCAGGATCACGGTGTGTGGGGCGGCATGAGCGAGGATGAGAGGCGCGCGATCAAGCGTCGTCAGTCCCGCTCCCGCGTTCGTCGTTCCTGACTCACCTCGGACAGGCAGCCCGGAATCATTCGGATCCGTTCCGGGGAAACCATCGGTCACGTCTCATACTCATAACCGGTCAAGCGGAATCATGAGCTTGGCGCAGGTTCCCACGCCGTCGGGATTGTTTTCGAGGGTGAAGGTTCCACCGAGGTCCTGGACCAACGTCGTGACGATGGACAGCCCCAAGGAGCTGCGGTGCTGGTCGAGTGAGAATCCCTCCGGCAGGAGGCTTCCGTCATTGACGATGTCGACGACCAGCGAATCCTCGGTGCGGTAGGGACGCACGATGACGTTTCCCGACGAGGAATCCAAGCTGTGCTCGATGGCGTTCTGGCACAGCTCCGTCGTTGCCAAGGACAAGGCTGTGGCGGTCTCGGCAGGAACACTGCCGAAGGTCCCTTCACGCCGTGCCGCCACGGACCCTGAAGATGCCGCGACGTCTCCAACCATGTGGAGAATGCGATCGGCAACCTCGTCGAAGGCCACCTGCTCCTCGAAGTTCTGCGACAGGATCTCGTGCACCACGGCGATGGCCGAGACTCGTCCCATGGCCTGTCGGAGAGCTTCCTTGGCATCCGGATTCTTCATCCGCCGCGACTGCAGACGCAGGAGAGCTGCCACGGTCTGCAGGTTGTTCTTCACCCGGTGATGGATCTCGCGGATCGTGGCGTCCTTGGTGACGAGCTGACGATCTCGGTCCCGCAACTCGGTGAGGTCGCGGATGAGAATCATCGTTCCTGCCGAGACCTCGACGTCATCCAGCCAGGTCTGCAACGGAATGACGCGGGCACGCAAGGTCGCCTCGGAGTTCTCAATATCGGTCTCGGAAAGCCAGCGGCCCTCCAGATCAAGGGTGAAGGACTGACCAACCTCGCGCACCTTGGGGCACAGGTCCCGAACCGTCGGAATGAAGTACTCGCCGTCCAAGTCTCCTGTCAGGCCCAGGCGTCGAAAGGCCGACAGGGCATTCGGGCTGGCAAAGGTCACCATTCCCGTGGATGCGACCCGGATGACCCCGTCAGTGACCTTCGGCGCCAGAGCCCTGTCAAAGTCCGGGAAGAGCGGGAACCGGCCGTGGTGAAGCATCTCCGACAGGATGTCGGCAATCTCAAGGTAGTTGTCCTCGGTGCTTCCGGGAGCTCGCACCCCCATCTGGTTGGTGTGTCTTTCGACCACGGCGATGACATCGTCATGACGAATGACGGGAATCGCCCAGACGTCCACGGGAATACCCGCCGACAGCTTGTTGTCGCTGGTCTCGCACATCTCGGCGCTCATGAACGCCTCGGTGACGAGGCTCTCGTCGTCGTAGGAGACCGACTCGCCGACGACGTCGTCCTCCAGGGCCGTCGGGCCGGTGTCGGGACGTACCTGGGCGGCTGCCCAGAACACATTGGGATCCTTGTCCGGAACCCACAGGATGAGATCCGAGAAGGACGTGTCAGCGAGCATCTGCCAGTCGTCGACAAGTTCCTCGAGCCACGCGATGTCGGCGGCGGGGAGGCTAGTCCGGTCAGCGACCAAGCGATTGATGGCAGGCATGCCGTCACTCTAGTGACCAGAATCGGGCCAGCTCCACCCGGTGCCATTTTGTCGATCAATGTGCGTTTCGATTTGGGCCAGGCACACCCCATACGGCAGAATTGATCGTCGTTGCCGCGTACCCGCGCGGACCCTCCTTCAGCAGTAGGGAGGTTTATGACCCCTCAGGAAGGAGAGCGCCATGGGCAAGACTGGTCGTAAGCGTCGTGCGCGTCGCAAGAAGGGCGCCAATCACGGCAAGCGTCCCAACGCCTGAGTTTTTGGGATGACGAGGCCCCCGTCCATATGGACGGGGGCCTTTTACTGGTCAGCGGTCTCAGGCCTGCCAACGATAGGACACCTGTATCTGTACGACTCGCATCCTCAGCTGCATCCGGTGCGGCTACAGAGCGACGACGGCTGGAACACCATGCCGATCATCTCCACCATCTGCCTAGCAACAGCGCCCCTTGTGCGTCGGCCAGCATGCTCGCCTCAAAGAACTCGGCGTTGCGCAACCCGAGGACGGCGGCGCGCACCATACGCGCGATTCTCACCCAGTGCGTCAACCAGCGACGCGACGATGGCCACGAGCGAGCCCATAAACAGACTTACAATCAACAACCCCAGGAGCAGGTGCGGTTATTGCACCCCACCGTGTGACATGTGTTCGCATGGGCGTTAACTACGCTTCACCTCACTGTGCTTAAAGTTGTGGCTCAGAGAGAGGGGACCATGAACCATCACCACGACGATAAGCACCTATCGCCTGACGAACTCGAGGATGTCCGTCGCCGCGGCGACGAAGAACTGGCCCGCCTGAGCTTCAGCCGCCGCTCGATCCTGCAGGTCGGCATGGCCGCAGCAGCCAATGCGATGGTCACTGGCCTCGCACTACAAGGCACCCAAGCTGCCGCCGCTCCCAACAAGGACTCAGTCGACCCCGACAAGCTGCTCTGGCTAATCGGCGATCACCACGTCCACACCCAGTGGAGCTACGACGCAAAGTACCGGATTAAGGATCAGTTGGATGCCGCCGAGTACTTCGGCTGCGACTGGGTGGTGTTTACGGAGCACTCCAACTTCGTGCATGCCGACCCAGGTGTGTTCAACTCCCATAAAGAGATCGAGGCTGAGCGTAAGGCACGCAAGAACTTGCTCATCTTCCAGGGCCTGGAGTGGTACATCCCCGCGGCTGAGCACGGCACAGTCTTCGTCACCGGTAAGAACGAAGCGAAGATTCTCCGTGCGTTCGAACTTGCCTACGACGGCAAATTGAACGGTTGGGAGAAACCGAAGGTCGGCAGTCCTGAGGAAGCCGAGCAGGAGAAGATGGCCGCCGCCGGCATCGCCTGGCTCGGCAAGCAGAAGGCTGAGGGCAGGATCGACGACGTCCTCGTCCTCGCAAACCACCCAATGCGTTTGGGCATTGACTCCCCCGACGAGTTCCGTCTGTGGCACGACGCCGACCCGCACGTCATGATCGGCATGGAGGGTGCGCCAGGCGCGCAGGGTTACCCGTACGGCCGCAACGTCGGCAATGGCGATATGCGCGGAGAATACACCCACGATCCGCGTGAGGACTCCTACCCCGGTTACAAGGCTGAGCACATGCGACCGTATGGCGGTTGGGACTGGCTGACGGCCACCGTGGGCGGCTTCTGGGACTCCATGCTGGCTGAGGGACGCCGCTTCTACATCACCGCGAACTCGGACGCCCACCTCGCCTCGTGGCACACGTGGCGTCTGGGCGACTACCCGAAGAAGCCGGAGTACGACAACGCCAAGAACGAGAATGCGCAGATGAAGCTCCTCGGCGGGCGCCGTCCGCACCCAATTGACACCGCGACGGGTGAGGTCGCCGGCGATCTGTTGATCAAGAACCCCGACGGTTCGGTCGGCATCTCCGGTGATCTGCTGCGCAGCCCTGAGGACGCGAAGTTGTACAAGGACGCGCAAAAGGTCCGCGCCGAGATCGACGCGAAGACCCCCGAAGGCGAGGAGCCGAAGTACCCGGAGCCCCTCATTGACCCACAAGGTGGTTCGGACTTCTGGCCCGGCCAGTTCACCCGCATCCACGCAGGTGCAACGGAACGCAGCTACACCGCCGTCATGGATGCGCTGCGCGCAGGCCGCGTGTGGGCCAGCCACGGCCAGCTCATCAAAAGCTTCATCGCCAAGGTGAGCGCAAATGGTCGAGTCGTCACGCTCGGTGACACGATTGAGGCGTCGAAGGGCGGCAAGATCACCGTCGAGCTGACGATCGAGACGGCGACCGAGCCGGTCAAGAGCATCAAGATGTCGCCGAAGGAACCGAAGGCTACGGACCCGACGGTGGGTGTCGAGTGGGTGCCGGAGCTGGCATTCGTGGACATCATCGGCGGGCCGATCACTGGCCCGGTTGCGGATCGTGAGACGCTGCGCGCACCTGAGACCCGCGTACTGCACACGTTCAAGACGAAGGGTCAGAAGGGCAAGCTCGTCCTCACACACGAGTTCAAGGATCTGAAAGAGGACTTCTACATCCGTTTCCGCGGCTCCGACGGCAAGCGCACTGGCGCTGGATACCACGGCCCGGATGTGGATCCACACGGTCCGATCATGCACGACGGCACGGCCCGCGCGGGCAATCCATGGGTGGACACCTGGTTCTACGCGAACCCGGTGTTCGTGAAGGTGGTCGACCCTGCGTCGCCCAGCACCTCGCCATCCGCAACCCCGTCGCAGCCCGCCTCGCGCAAGCCCACGCCGACGACTGCCCCGACTGTCGATCCAGGTGAATCGAACCCGCCCGTTAAGCGGCCGAAGCTACCCAACACTGGTAATTAGGACCTCATCAAACCTCAAGTTTTGTGCATCCCGTACTCACGACTGGCACGGGATGCACAAACGAGTGTTTCAGTTGGTGACGGAGGAGGTCATGTCACAAGATCTCTTCCGTCACTGACGCCAGTCCCCTGACGTCCTGTGTGGCGGTGATTCCTCCACACAATTGACTGTCCCCAAGGACCACACCCCTGCTTGTGCGTGAGGGGTCTTTTACTAGTCAGCGGTCTCAGGCCTGCCAACGATAGGACACCTGCATCTGCACGACGCGGGTTCTCAACTGCATCGGTGCGGCAACGGTGCGATTGCATCGTCTGAGGGCTCGGGACACGGCTGCTTCCATGTCCGCCTCATCCATGCAGCTCTCACAGGCCGCGATGTGACGACGGAAGGCGTCGGCCTCTTGTTCGCTCATCTCGCCGTGCAAGAACTCCTGGAGGTGGTCGATGACCCAACAACAGGACTCCTCGTCACCATTAGACGGCGTCATCGCGATCCCTCCTTTCCTGCACTACGCGCCAATTCCGGACGACCAAGGTCCTCCTCGTCAATCTGACCGGCATGAGGGCCAATCCCCCGCGCCCCGGCGACGTCGACCAACTGCTTTCGCAACTGCTTACGGGCACGATTGAGCCGACTCATGACCGTCCCGATAGGCGTTCCCATGATCTCGGCGATCTCCTTGTAGGCGAATCCTTCGACATCGGCCAACAGGACAACCTGCCGGAACTCGTCGGACAGCCCGTCGAGAGCGTCAAGGATCTGCTGGTCTGGCAGCCCGTCCAAGGCTTCCAATTCGGCGGACCGAAGCCCGTTGCTATCATGAGAGGCCGCCCGCGCGATCTGCCAGTCCTCGATGTCCTGGTCATCGGAGGTCTGCGGTCGGCGCTGCGCCTTGCGATACGAATTGATGTAGGTATTCGTCAGGATGCGATACAGCCAGGCCTTGAGATTGGTTCCCGGACGGAATTGGTGGAATGACGCGAATGCCTTCGCGTAGGTCTCCTGGACGACATCCTCGGCGTCGGCCGGGTTTCGGGTCATCCGCAATGCAGCACCATAGAGCTGATCGAGATACTCGAGGGCGTCACGTTCGAACCGCTCGGCTCTTTCAGCCTCGGTTTCCTTGGCGACATCCACGGTGCCCGGCACGTCCCCGTGACGATCCATCCTAGGTTCGAACTCTCGTGTGGTCATCGCTGCCCAGCTTAGTGCACAGCGCCGATGACCGGACGGACGACGGCTCCGCCTGGTGCACGACGTGATGAGGACAGCGTTCATGTCGGATTAACGCATCACAAAGGTTGATCTATTCCCACGGCGACCGTTCATCTGACGAAAATATTGCCCATCCGGCTACCGCGGAAGGCCTTGGCGCGGTAGACATATGTCCATGAGTATCATCCGAGGCTTGGGCCGGACCATGTTCGCCAGTTACTTCATCGTCAAGGGGACGAACTCCGCGATGAAGCCCGAATCTTTCGTGGAGGATGCCGAGCCGGTTGCTGACCGTCTCCTTCCTCTGGTGCAGCGCGCACTGCCGGCATCTGTCGGCGCATACATCCCTGAGGACACCAAGACCTTGGTTCGCATCACCGGCGCTGCCCAGGCTTTTGGCGGTCTCGGAATGGCGACGGGTCTCACCCGTCGTGTCGGTGCCGGAGTTGTTGCCACCACGATGGTTCCGCATGTGCTCGCTTCCATTCCTGACAAGTCCTTGCCGAGGGACGAGCGTGCCGCGGCTCGTTCGGTCCTGCTGCGTAACGTCGCTCTGTTGGGTGGGGCCATGATGGCCTCCCGCGACACCGCCGGTCGTCCCAGCCTGGCCTGGCGCGCTGGTGACACCCAGCGTCGCGTCTCGTCTGCTGCCAGTGACCAGCGCAAGGCCATCAGCTCCTCCTTCGACGACCTGTCGAAGTCGGCCCGCAAGAAACTCGAGAAGGCCCAGAAGGAAGCCGCCAAGGCTCAGAAGAAGGCCGAGAAGGCTCAGAAGAAGATTGCTGACTGACCAGCATCACTGGACCGCCCCGCGAGTCGTCCATCGTCTCGCGGGGCGTGTCGTCGTCCCGGGATCCAAGTCCCAGACGAACCGCGCCCTTGTCCTCGCGGCACTCGGCGACGGGCCCAGCGTCCTCGACGGTGTCCTCACCTCACGTGACTCTGACCTCATGACCGCTGGGCTGCAGCACCTCGGTGCCGACATCCAGCCTGCCGGCCCGTCCTCAGTTCGGGTCGTTCCTGGCCTGGCGCGTTCTGCCGGCCCGATTGACTGCGGCCTCGCCGGTACCGTCATGAGGTTCCTCCCGGTGGTAGCCGCACTTGTCATTGGCAAGACCCGATTCGTCGGTGACGAGCAGGCGTCCCGGCGCCCGGTCGGACCCGTTCTCGACGGGTTGCGTCAGCTCGGTGTGACAGTTGATGCCGACCAGCTGCCATTCGCCATGACGGCTCCTGCCCGTCTCGGTGGCCCCGAGGTGACGATCGATTCCTCAGCGTCGAGCCAGTTCATCTCGGCCATGTTGTTGCCCGCCGCTCGCTTCCCGCGCGGTATTGATCTTCGTCACGACGGGACGTCTGTACCGTCAGGTCCCCACATCGCCATGACCTGCGAGATGTTGGCAGAGCGTGGCGTCACGGTGATCAGTGACGAGCCCTGCCGCTGGGTGGTGCGTCCCGGCCCGATTCACGCTCTCGACGATGTCATCGAGCCAGACCTCACCAACGCCGCCGCCTTCCTCGCCGCAGCCATGATCGCTGGCGGATCCGTGACGGTGCCGGCGTGGCCAGCTTCCAGCACTCAACCTGGAGCGCAGTTCATCCAGATCGCCGCCACGATGGGAGCTGCTGCGACTCGTTCCGAGGGATCCATGACGCTGGAGGCCCCCGGATGGCATGCCCTCCGACCGATTGACGTCGACCTGCACGAGGCGAGCGAGCTCACCCCCGTGGTAGCCGCAGTCGCGTCCCTTGCCCAAGGCCCGTCCCGTATTCGTGGGGTCGCACACATTCGCGGCCACGAAACAGATCGCCTTGCCGCCCTCGAGCATGAATTGTCCGGTATCGGCGTCACCGTCCGGCAAACCGAGGACGGTCTGCAGATCGATGGCCAGGGTGCCGACTCCCTCCATGGCGGGTTGTTCGGGTGCTACGCCGATCACCGGATGGCCCATGCCGGGGCCCTCCTGGGCCTGGCCGTCGAGGGGATCGAACTCGATGACATCACGTGCACGTCGAAGACCATGCCGCAGTTCCCACAGATGTGGGCTGAACTCGTCGAGGAGGGCTGAGTGTCGCCACGACGTCTGGCTTCCTCGGGAATCGACACCGGCGACTGGTCCTCCTACGACCGGCCGCGTCGCCGTACCAAGCCGCGAACCAAGCAACGCCCGGATCACTCATCGCTGCCCGTCGGGACCGTCATCACCATCGACAGGGGCCGCTACCGATGCCGTCTCGATGACGACGTCGAGGTCATCGCCGCCAAGGCACGACAACTCGGTCGGAAGTCAGTCATCGTCGGGGACAAGGTGCGTCTTGACGGCGATGTCTCAGGTGCCGAGGGAACCCTGGCCAGAATCGTCCACACCGAGGACCGGACCACCGTCCTGCGGCGCACGGCCGATGACACCGATCCGCATGAGCGTCCCATTGTTGCCAACGCCAATCAGGTGGTCATCGTCACCGCCCTCGCCGATCCCCCACCGCGTCCCGGGATGATCGACCGCATCCTAGTGGCTGCCCATGCCGCCGGTGTCTCCCCCATCCTCTGCCTGACCAAGGCCGATCTGGCGCCGGGAGATGACTTCGTCGAGCTGTACTCGGATGTGGGGATTCCGGTCGTGACCAGCCGCCCTGGTAGTGACCTGAAGGATCTTCACGAGTTGCTGGACGGCAGGATCAGCGTGCTCGTCGGCCACTCCGGGGTCGGAAAATCAACACTCATCAATGCCGTGGTTCCCGGCGTCCATCGCGTCACAGGCCACGTCAATGACGTCACCGGGCGCGGTCGTCACACCTCCACGAGCGCGGAAGCCATCCCGCTGCCCCAAGGCGGCTGGATCATCGACACCCCAGGGGTGCGATCCTTTGGTCTGTCCCACGTTGAGCCCGACGGCATCCTCGCCGGTTTCAAGGAACTGGATGAGGTTGCCGTCAACTGCCCACGCGGATGCCGCCACAGTGCCGACAGTCCCGAGTGCGCCATCGACGACGCCCTCGCTGCGGGAACGGTGCGGCAGTCCCGGGTGGACTCGCTGCGACGTCTGTTGAGTGCTACCGCCCCGCGTTGAGCAGGGCGGTAGCAGTGTCGTTCACTCGCTGCCGTCCCCGTGGTCCTCGGCGTTCTCCTCGAGCACCTCGGTCACGGGACGTCCACTGGTCCGACGGATGAAGGTCGCGATACCGTCAGCCTCTTCGTCACGGCAACCGAGGTACGGCATGTGACCGGTGTCGAAGAAGGCCTCCTCGATGCGATCGAAGGCATCGTCGTCGAGCTTGAGATGGTTGATGGTGTCGCGAGCCGCGAAATAAGGGGTCGCCAGGTCGTAATGGGCGTACTCGACGCGCACGTGCAGGCCCTTCTGAGCACGCATGACCCGTTCCAGCTTGTCGGTGACGTTGACCGGACGGCCCTGGAACTCCTTGTAGTTCCAGTTCCGGTACAGCGGCAGGCCCAGGTTGTACTGGGACTCCGTGGTCACCTCAAGTTCGCTGCGCAGGTAGTGCTGGAAGCCGTGGACGAAGGCTGCGCCGGTGTCGTCACCGCTGGGGTCGGTGTCGGCGACCTCGTCGGTCCGCTTCGGCAATGCACCCTTGTAACGACCGTCGATACGGCCGACGACCTTGCCCTCGCCACGCAGCAGCTCGGTGCAGAAGCGCATGTGCTCGATACGCAGGTTGGCACGCTCGATGTAGCTGACATCCAGGCCGGTGAGCTGGGACAGGGTCGCCGTGACCTGAGCCCTCTCCGCAGGGTCGAGGCGATGGCCGGCAGCGAGAGCCTGACGGTAGGGGCCGTCGGCGAATTCCTCGGCCTCTGCGAGGACGTCTTCCAGGCTGCGATCAGAGTTGTGGCCGTGGTAGTGGGCGACGGCGGCATAGGTCGGCAGGAAGTCAACGCAGGCTCGGTCCCAGGTGAGGTCCTCGAAGTCCTGGTTACCGAAGTCGAGCACGGAGGAGACCAGGATGATGCCATTGAGGTACAGCGAGAAGGTGTCCTGCAGGCGCTGGGCAACACTCACGGCCCGGACAGTTCCGTAGGACTCTCCCAGCAGGTAGAGCGGGCTTCCCCACCTGCCATGACGGGTGACCCACAGTCGGATGAGCTCGCTGACGAGCTCGACATCCTTGCTCCAGCCGTGCCACTGGTTTGGATCCTCGCCATCGACGACTCGGGAGTATCCGGTCGACATCGCATCAATGACAACGAGATCGGTCTCCCGAAGCAGCGTGTGCCCGTTGTCAATGAGGTGGAACGGCGGGGTGGCCGGCTCCTCGGGGGTCCCCGGATCAACCACACGTGGGCCGACAAGGCCCATGTGCAGCCACACCGAGGAGGATCCCGGGCCGCCGTTAAATACGAATGTCAACGGCCTCGTGGTGGGATCGGTGTCGTCCAGGGTGTAGGCCGTGATGCCCATGAGAGCCTGCGGCGTATGAGCGGTGAAGGCATTGTTGGCGATCTTCTCGCTGCCCAGAACGATGCGTCCGGTGGTTGCGGTATAGCTGAGGTCACCGTCAACCGTGGAGATGCTGTGGTGAGTTGTCACCAGATCATCAGTCGGAGCTGGCGCGTCAGCGGCCACGGTGGGGGTTTCGTCTGTCGTCATGACCTAAGCCTAAGGCCGTCGGTCGCAAGCCACCCGGGTTTTGGTGCCCTCGATGCCACACCCGCACCAGTAGGGTGAGGGCATGGCCGACCACACCGATGACCTCCGCCTGGCACACATCCTCGCGGACGATGCCGACTCCTTGACGATGTCTCGATTCGGAGCCAGGGACCTGACGGTCTCTACCAAGCCCGATCGTTCTGAAGTGACCGATGCAGATCTGGCCGTTGAGGACTCGATTCGCCGCACCTTGTCACGGATGCGCTCCCGAGACGCGGTGCATGGCGAGGAACGGGCTGACACCGGCGAGGGCCCGCGTCGCTGGATCATCGATCCGATCGACGGCACCGCGAATTTCCTGCGCGGAGTTCCGGTATGGGCAACCCTCATTGCACTCAGTGTGGAGGACGAGATCGTCGCGTCCGTCGTGTCTGCTCCAGCCCTGAGACGTCGCTGGTGGGCTGCCAAGGGCTCCGGCGCGTGGACCGGCAAGTCGCTTGCCTCGGCAACGCCCATTCACGTATCCAATGTGCGCAACCTTGACGACGCCTTCCTGTCCTACTCCTCCCTCCATGGATGGGTGGAGAGCGGTCGCGGTCGCGGTTTTGGTGAACTCATGAGATCGGTGTGGCGTACCCGCGCCTTCGGTGATTTCTGGTCGTACATGATGGTTGCCGAGGGAACCGTCGACCTGGCATGCGAACCGGAGCTGGGGCTGCACGACATGGCCGCCCTTGACGTCATCGTCACCGAAGCCGGCGGCACATTCACTGGTCTCGACGGCAAAGACGGCCCCTGGTCAGGAAATGCCATGGCGTCCAATGGGTTCCTTCATGACGAGGCCTTGGCCATGGTTCAGCCTGAGGATTGAGGCTGCGTCGTCAGCATCAGAACCCGTTGAGAATGGAAGCGGGCGGGTGATCATCACCCGCCCGCTCCTTGTGTCGTGGAGATCAGAGGATTCTGGCGCGAATCGTCCCCTCGAGATCGGTGACACTGGCCAACAACCCGCCGTCAGTTTCGGCAATGTCGAGGACGCAGTAGCCGAGCTCCCCCTTGGTGGCCAGCGCCTGATACGTGACGTTTCCGCCCTGGTCGGCGACGAGTCGGTTGAGCGTGGCCATCACACCGGGGATATTGCGATGGAGGTGGCCAATACGGGCGCCAGTACGCGGGGAAGGCGTGATCTCGGGAATATTGACGCTCATCCCGGTTGCGCCATTCTCGACGTAATCGACGAGTTTTCCGGCGACATAGCGACCGATGTCGACCTGGGCTTCCTGGGTGGAACCACCAATGTGCGGAGTGAGGATCACATTGTCCAACTCACGCAACGGGGAGGTGAACAGCTCCTTGCCCGAGGCAGGTTCCTCGGGGTAGACGTCGACTCCAGCACCCGCGATGTGGCCCGTACGCAGATTGTCGACCAGGGCGTCAATGTCGACGACCTTGCCGCGGGAAAGATTGAGGAACAACGAGCGCGGCCTCATCACGGCAAACTCCCGCGCTCCAATGAGGTTGTTGTTGCTCGGGCGTCCATCAACGTGCAAGGACACGGTATCGACGCTGCCCAGCAACTCTTCCATAGACTCACACTTGTGGGCGTTCCCCATGGGCAGGACGTCGGCAATGTCGTAGAAGAAGACCTGCATGCCCATGGATTCGGCCACCACGGAGAGCTGCTGGCCGATGTTTCCGTACCCAATGATGCCAAGACGACGACCGCGGATCTCGTGGGACCCGATGGCGGACTTGCGCCACACCCCGTTGTGCATCTGGGTGTTGCGATCACCGAGACGACGGGCCAATGCAATGATCTCCGCCATCACCAGTTCAACAACCGAACGGGTGTTGGAATAAGGGGCGTTGAAGGCCGGAACACCAGCCTGGGCCATGGTGGCCAGATCCATCTGGTTCGTGCCAATGCAGAAGGCACCCACGGCGGTGAGGTTGTCGCCACACGCCTCGACGACTCGGCGGCTGACGCGAGTCCGCGACCGGATGCCCAACAGATCAACTCCGTCGAGGGCACTGATGAGGTCGTCCTCGTCGAGGGCCTCGCTCACCCGCTCAACCTCGTAACCGGCCTGTTTCAGGGTTCGAACGGCTTCATCGTGGATGTTTTCGAGCAGGAGCGCCTTCATGACGGTCAGTTTATGGAGGGAGCAGGGTCGAACTACCGAGCTCGTCTCAGTGGGTGGAATCGTCCACACGGATGTGAGGAATCGCTGTCAACAACTCCTGGGTGACCTCGTGCTGCGGATCGCGGTAGACGTCAGAAAGTCGGCCTCGCTCGACGATGCGTCCAGCACTCATGACGGCCACGGTGTCGCACAGGTGACGCACCACGGCCAGGTCGTGAGAAACGAAGACCATCGTCAGTCCCCGTTGGCGCACCAAGTCATTGAGCAGGTTCAGCACCTGAGCACGCACCGACACGTCGAGAGCGGACACCGGTTCATCGGCCAGCAGGACGTCAGGTTCAGTGACCAAGGCCCTGGCAATGGCAATGCGCTGACGCTGACCACCAGAGAACTCGTGTGGAAATCGGCTGGCGGACTCAGGATCCAAACCGACGTCAACCATGACCTCTGCCAGGCGGTCCTTGCGTTCCTCACGGGTCATACGTCGTGCAACCGGGGACCGCAGTGGCTCGGTGATCGCCCGACCGATGTTCATACGCGGGTCCAGGGAGGACCGCGGGTCCTGGAACACCATCGCGGCCGACCGACGTAAATCACGTACCGCGCCGATGTCGCTCAGGGATCGTCCCCGGAAGCGGACGATACCGGAATCCGGTCGACGCAAGGCCATCATAATTTTCAGCAGGGTTGACTTCCCCGACCCAGACTCTCCCACCAGGCCGAGCCGTTCCCCCTTGTCGATGTGCAGGGAGATTCCGTCCAGGGCGTCGATCCCGGCGCCACGCGACCCCAGATGAAGATGCAGGTCCTCGACCTCGATCTGGGTGGTCATGAATCCTCCAACACAATCGTCGTCCCGGGCTCGACAAGGTCGAGTCGTGCAGCTCGCAGCAGCCGTCGGGTGTAGGGGTGATCAGGTCCGGACAGCACTGTGCGAGCTGGACCGGTTTCGACGATCTGGCCCGAGGTCATGACGATGAGGTCGTGGCAAATGTGGGACACCACCGCCAGGTCGTGGGTGATGAACAGACAGGCCGCGCCCACTGAGTCGAGCACCTGGTCAATCGTTGTCAGAACCTGGGCCTGCACCGTCACGTCAAGGGCTGTCGTCGGTTCGTCGCAGATGAGCAGGTCTGGAGAATTGACCAGAGCCATGGCGAGCAGAACTCTCTGACGCTGACCACCAGAAAGTTGGTGCGGGTAGGAGTTCGCCACTCGGGTCGGATCCTCGATACCAACCTGTTCAAGCATCTCCAGGACGCGGTCATGAGCCCGGCCTCGCGCGACGGAATGGTGCAGCAGGGCAACCTCGCCAACCTGTCTTCCGACCTTCATCGTCGGGTCCAGTGCTGTCATGGGTTCCTGAAAAACCATGCCGATGCTGCTGCCTCGCAACGCGGACATGGCCCGATCGCTGGCCCCGATAAGCTCCTCACCACGCCAACGGATGGAACCCGACACGTGGGCGTTGCCAGGAAGCAGACCCATGATCGCCAGGGCGGTGACAGATTTCCCCGATCCGGACTCACCGATGAGACCGAGACGCTCACCGGGGTCCAGGGACCAACTGACGTGATCAACAGCGACCCGACGATGCCGTCCGAAATCGACAACGAGATCGTTAACCTCCAGAAGCGCCATCAGCGGACCTCCCGCAATCTCGGATCAAGGAAATCACGCAAGCCGTCTCCCAGGAGAGTGAATCCCATGACAGCTGCGGCAATCGCCAGGGCAGGCGCCACGGTCAGCCAGGGGCTGTCGAAAAGGTACACCTGGGAATCACGCAGCATTCGTCCCCAAGTGGCGACGGTTGCCGGAGTGGCCAGCCCGAGATAACTCAGCGCGGCCTCCGCCAGGATCGCCGTGCCATAGGACACCGAGGCCTGCACGCCGATCAGCGGAGCAATGTTGGACAGCACGTGGTTGTAGGCGATGGAATGCCATGACATCCCTGAGCTACGCGCCGCGACGATGTAGTCCTGGGAAAGGATCTGTCGGCTGGCGGTTCGCGTGATACGGGCGAACACGGGGACCGTCGAGACACCGATGGCCACCATGCCGGTCAGAGTCGATCCACCCACTGCCGCGGCCAGGATGATCGCCAGCAACAGGGCTGGGAACGCGTACAGCAGATCGGCAGCTCGTCCCACGATCGTGGACCAGGGGCGAGGAAGCATGGCGGATGTCACCCCCCACGGCACGCCGATTCCGGCGGCGATGAGTACCGACACCACTCCGACGAGCAGACAGGTACGAGCACCCACGAGCATCCGGGATGCAATGTCGGAGCCGAATCCGTCGGTTCCAAGCCAATGCTGGCTGCTGGGCCCCAGAAGACGATCTGCCGGGACGACGAGATTGGGATCGTATGGCGTCCACACCGCAGAGGTGATTCCAGCCACGACGACCAAGCCGACCAGAACACACCCCATGACCAGACCTGCCCTCCTCATGAGTGGTCCCCCTGTCTGGAAGTGGCTCTGATACGCAGCCGAGGATCGAGGGCCACGATGAGGAGATCCGTGAGGTAGGAGATCACCAGCACGATGGCCACGATGACCATGACGACGTCACTGACGACAAGAAGATCGCGGGTACTGACAGCATCGAGGAGATAGGACCCCAGACCTGGGATGACGAAGACCTCTTCGACGACGATGGCTCCCACCAGCATTGCGCTGGCCTGCAGGCCAAGAACTGTGGCCAAGCTGATCGAGGCGTTGCGCAATCCGTGACGATGCAGTGCGGGCCACAGCCGCCAACCGACGGCGCGGGCCGTGCGCAGGTGATCGTCAGCGAGAACGTCGATGAAGGCACTGCGTACGTAACGTGTCATCACTGCGGCTTGCACGATGGACAGGGACAACACCGGAAGGACCAGGTGCGCCGCCCATCCTCCGGCATCCTCATGCAGCGGTACGTATCCCCCGGCAGGCAGCCATCCGAGGGTCACCGAGAACAGCAGGATGAGGAGGATTCCGGCGAGGAAGGCAGGAATGCTCATGAGGACCTGTGACAGCGCGGAAGCCGCGAATCCTCGACCCTCGCGACGATGGACGGCCGCATAAGCTCCCATCGGCAAGCAGACCACCAGGGCCAGCAGCAATGACAGCCCGACGAGCCAACCCGTCACCGCCAGTCGCGACGCAATCTGCGGACCGATCGGTTCAGCGGAAACGATGGAAATGCCCAGGTCGCCCCTGACCAAAGAACTGATCCAATCCCAGTACCGCTGGGGCCACGGGAGGTCCAGGCCCAGTCGGGTGCGCACGGCTGCTGCAGCTTTCGGGTCCGCGTTGGCGCCTAGAATGACCTGGGCGACGTCACCGGGAAGCAAGCTGAGCAGGGCAAAGACGATCAAGGATGCAACCAGCAGCCACACCAGCAACTCCCCCGATGGGAGGAGCACACGTTTAATGACGGTCACCTCGTCCTCCTGACCTTGGTGAGGTCGAAGCTCATCGAGGTGGTGTTGCGCTGTAGTCCGCTGATACCAGCCTTGCTGATGGTGATCTTCGGCATCAGGAAGAGGAATCCTCCGGCGGCGTCAGTCGCCAGGATCCTACTGGCCTGCATCATGGTCTCGTTGGTGCGGTCGGCTGGTCCCGTCCGGGCGGATTCGATGAGCCGGTTGAATTCCTTGTTGCGGTAGCGCCAGTAGTAGTCGGGGTTGGCCCAGTTGACGATGTCGCGTGCCTCCACGTGGGCGACGATCGTCAGGTCGTAATCAGCATGGGTGTAGACGACATCGAGCCAGCGGGCCGGGAATTCCAGCTCGTCGCTGTCGACGGTGATCCCGATCTGGGCCAGGTCGGAGGCAACCACCCGAGAGGCTGCCGTCGCGTAGGGCAGGGCCGCTGCCCGCAGTCTGAGGGTCAATCCGTTGGGGTACCCGGCCTCAGCAAGTAGCTTGCGCGCCCGTGCCGGGTCATAGGGCCAGGTGTGGGACAGATCGGTGAACCAAGGGTCGGTGGGTGGAACCATCGAGCCGATGAGTGTTCCCTGGCCATTCCATACGACGTCCAGCAATCCGTTGCGGTCAATCGCCATGAGGATGGCCTGCCGAACCCGTCGGTCTGAAAGCGGCTTGGAGGTGTTGTTCATACCCAGCACGACCTCGCCGTTGGTGGTTCCCCGCAGTACCCGGTAGGCCGGGTTGCTCGTGAAGCGGGAGAGGGCCTGGGGAGTCGTCAGATCAGAGACGACGTCAAGATCTCCCGACAGCAGGGCGGCCGTCTGCGAGGTCGGGTCCGAGTAGTACGAGAAACGAACGGTGGGACGTCCCCCCTCGTGCCACGGACGAGGGGACGGCGACAAGGTCACCGAGTGCCCCGGCGTGAACTCGGTGACGACGTAGGGGCCAGATCCTTGCGGCCGGGTGGCCAGATCCTTGGTGGCGGGATCAATGACGACACCCGATGTGCTGGCCAGGTTGAACAACAGGAAGTTGTCGCGATGGGACAGGTCAAGAATGACGGTGGCGTCGTCAGGGGTACGGATAGCCTTGACTGCCGACAGGTTCGCCTGGTTAACGGGGCTGGCCGACTCGGCTCTCATCCGCTCCAGGGAGGACTTCACCGCCGCTGAGTTCACCGCGGCCCCGGAGGCGAAGCGCGCTGAAGGATCAAGGTGGAAGGCGAGGTGAAGTCCGTCCTCGGACAGCTGCCACGACTTCGCCAGCAGACCGACGAGCTTGCCCGAGTCGTCGACGCGGATGAGGGTCTCGTACACGTTGTAGAGAAGAACCTGCGGGATCGCTGCGGCAGCATTCGACACCAGGTCCAGTGTCGGAGGGGCAGCCGTCGCCCCAATGGTGAGAACTCCCTCTTCTGCGGACTGGCAGCCGGTGATTCCGGTGGTCGACAGAGCCACTGCCACGGCAAGTCCCGCAGCCTTCAACTGGCCTCGCATCGTCTGCTCATGCTCCCTTCGGGCGTAGCACGTTGCGAATGAGCATAACCGACCCCGACTTCATGCAGTCTGTGGGGTTAGTACTGCAGTCAGATGTGCACGGCTTCCGAAGGCGGCCGAACGGGTGACGCAGACGGGGTTGATGCGCCGATCATTCGAGCACGTCCCGCCCCGATTTGTATTGCACCGGTGTGATCTGTATAGTCGAGCAAGTCGACGCGGGGTGGAGCAGTTCGGTAGCTCGCCGGGCTCATAACCCGGAGGTCACAGGTTCAAATCCTGTCCCCGCTACCAGAGAGGCCAGCTCGTCTCCCCCTTGGGAGGCGGGCTGGTTTTCTTTGCGCTTGGGGATGAGGTCCTCGACATGGACGTCGAGGAGTTCAGCGGTCGCAATGAGATCCGTCACCGACCATCCGAGCTCTCCACGAATTCTCTTGCCCGCAGTAGCCGGAGAGACATGCAGTGCTCTAGCAAGGTCACGAAACTTCAACCGCTTCTTAAACAGCAGCATCTGTACGGTCATGCCGACAGCTTCATCAGCAGAGTAGGTGTCAATGAGGCCAGCTTCACGGGCTTGCTCATAAATCTTGGCCATGAACAAGATGGTACACAGATGCATATATGGTGTCATATGTTTCCATTGTTGACACTTTCATATCTATGTAGCACGCTCTGTGCATGACCTCCTCCCATCTCGATGTCGAAGCTGTCGCTGACAGTCTTCTGCCCGTTACCTTGTGAGTGCCCCCGATGGGCGGGGGTCTGGTCGCTCGACCGGGTATGGTTTTGTTGGCCTGCTATCAATGGTCCGGGGGTGTTGCCGCCCGGTCGAGAGACACGCGTTGACCGCTGATAGGGACACGGCCCAGCACTGCTGAGGTCTCTTCGTAACGTGGGTGCCGGCATCGGGTGTCAGGACTGCGACCAGCAGTGATGCGTCAAAGGAGGACGACATCATGAACTCCCAGTACCCGGTGGTCATCGGTCTGGATGTCGGAAAGACCGGACACCACGCCTGCGCTCTGGACCCCGACGGCAGCAAGCTCTTCGACAAGCCCCTCCCACAACACGAGGCAAAGCTGCGTGAGCTCTTCATGGGCCTGCAGAAGCTTGGCGACGTGCTGATGATCGTGGACCAGCCCAACACCATCGGGGCGCTGCCGATCGCGGTCGCCAGAGACTGCGGCTGCGCGGTCGCCTATGTGCCCGGGCTCACGATACGCAAGGCCGCAGACCTCTATCCCGGCAGGTCAAAGACAGACGCGCGCGACGCGTTCATCATCGCCGACACCGCCCGCACCATGCCCCACACGCTCAGACAGGTCGACCGTGACAGCGAAGTCCTCTCCGCTGTGAAGGTCCTCGCCGGCTTCGACGAGGACCTCGCCCACGAGACCACCCGGGCGTTGAACCGAATCCGGTCGCTGCTGACGCAGATCCATCCCGCACTCGAGCGGGTATTTACCGGCGGCAGCCTTTCCACCGCACTGGTGTTGGATCTGTTAGAGAAGTTTGGCGGCCCCACCAGGTTGAAAACCGCTGGTCGAGGCAAAGTTCTGAGGTTCGCCAGGTCCCACTCTCGCCGCGATCCAGAACCGCTGGTCGATCGAATCTTCACCGCACTGGGCGAGCAGACCGTCATCGTTCCTGCGACCGCCGCAGTGGAGTTGGTAATCCCCAGAGTCGCTGGTCAAATCAAGGAACTCAAAGCGCAGCAAGCGACGGTGGCCAGGAAGGTCGAGGGGATGCTGGAGGACTTCCCTCTCGCGGCGGTCTTGAGGAGCATGCCAGGGATCGGCCTCAAGACCGCCGCGCAGATCCTCTTGGCCATCGGTGACGGCTCCGCATTCCAGACTCCCGGACACCTCGCAGCCTATGCAGGCATCACGCCGGTCACGCGAAGATCCGGGACTTCGATCCGCAGCGAGTTCCCCGCCCGATCAGGCAACAAACGCCTAAAAACGCCCTGTTCTACTCTGCCTGGGTCGCCTCGAACCACGACCCGATCTCGAAGGCCTACTACGACCACAAACGCACCGAGGGCAAGCGCCACAACGCCGCCGTGATCTGCCTCGCCCGCCGCCGCCGCAACGTCATCTTCGCCATGCTCCGCGACGGCACCTACTACCAACCACCCGCATCAGCACCAACCCCCGAACCAGCCGCTCTCGCAGCTTGACTCACAACATAGGGACACCCCCCAACACGTGGTACTGGTCCACCGACGTCGGCAACTTCATGGCCGCCGGAACCGAGTACGACACGAGCCGCGTCACCGGCGTCGGTACGTGGAGCACCTCGGTGGTCAAGACCTCCTCCGTCGGCCAGTCGATCACCGAGATCCGCAATCGCGACGGCATCTTCTGATACCGACGCCCAGTCACACGTCGGCCCCGTCGCCACCACGATCACATCCGATCCGTGGTGGCGACGAGGTTTTCACTCGACTGCCGAAATCTGTTCCCCGGCCGAACCGTCAAAACCACTCCGTGGCCTTGTACCCAGTCATGCGTAATCTGACAGACTGATGACTCGTGGCACATTACGATGGCTCCCCCACCTGTACCGGCGACGCAGCCGACGAGATCGAGTCCCCGTCGACCAGGCGGATCATTGCTCTCGTGACGATCCTCAATGCCATCGGACTGGTCATTGACGTCACGGTGGCATCCATCATCGGATCGGCATCCCTCTTCGCCGACGCGGCCGACTTCCTCGAGGACGTCCTCATCAACGGACTCGTCCTGGTGGCCCTCGGGTGGTCGGTGCAGTCACGACGGAAGGCCAGCATTTGGTTGGCCGGCCTCATCCTCATCCCGGCAGCTGCAGCACTGGGAACTGCCGTCTGGAAGATCACCTCGGGAGCCCCGCCTGAGCCCGTGCCGTTGTCAGTGACGGCCATCATTGCCCTACTCATCAACCTGTCGTGTGCCATCGCCCTCATGACATTGCGTCACCAGGGATCGAGCCTAGTTCGAGGTGCGTGGCTGGCAGCACGCAATGACGTACTCGGCAACGTGCTCATCCTCGTCGCTGGTCTCATCACGACGGTGTGGTTCACGGTCTGGCCCGACGTCATCGTCGGACTCGTGATGGCCCTCATCAACGCCACGGCTGCCAAGGAAGTGTGGGAGCAGGCTCGCCGCGAGGTACCTGAACTCGAGATTGACGAGGCCTGAGCCGTATTCAAATCTCTCGCCAGTCCCGGTCGTCGGTCGCCTTCCGACACGGAGCTGCCAGACGCGACGGCACTCACTGACAGAGCGGCTGATCCCAGTCCTCGCCTCGCAATGGGACGATAATGACCGGGCGCAGCTGACGGCGTCCCAGCTGGACTGCCACCGATCCGTCCAGCCACTCCTGCAAACCGGCACGGAAACCGGGACGCCGAGTTCCCAGCACGAAGCACCCAGCGCCAATGTCATGGGCGAGGTGGGCAAGCTGTTGATCCGGCAGACCAGACAGATAGACGAGCTCCCACTCCGTCTCTGGGTAGTTCGCCATGAAAGCGTCCAAGGAACCTTGGATAGACGATCGGGCGGTCGCATTCGAGATGCGCTCGGCGGTCGGGTCGAGTGGGTGGCTTTGGTCGGGATCAGACGGGTTCGGCACGCGATCGGTCGCGACATGGGCGAAGACGATCTTGCTACCCATGGCCATGGCATGCTCGACGCCAGTCGCGAGTACTGCCCGCGGGATGTCCGGCATGATCGCGATGATGACCGGACGGCCCCTCATCGTGCCTCGGGGCGAACGTTCGTATGTCACGGATGCACGGCGGCCGGTCTCGGACTCGTCTTTGACCATCTCGGGTTGCTGCTCCGTCATGATCGTCTCCTAGATGTCGCGGCACACTACCGACACGATGCACATTACCGACCACGAGACGATCTCGTGACCGGTCGTCACTCCAGGGTGCCGAGAACCGCAGACTCCAGGGCCGGGACGAGGTTGACCGATCCGAGCAAATCCTCCGGATGGTCGACGAGACGGGCCACGCCGTAATGGCTTCCATCACGCAGCGCCCCGGCCACGACACGTACTTCCTGACGATGGGGATGAGCCGCGACGAAACCCGCAGCCTTGTCCGGATCGTCCGGAATCTCGTTGGCACACTCGTCGGGCAGGAAGATCCGTTCGACGCAGATGGCCGCCCCGTCAACGGCCTCTCCCCAGGCTGTCGTGGCGAGGGCCTGAGCCAGATCCTCTCCCGGTCGGAAGTCGTCCTGCTCGATACTGGAAAGACTGTCTGGCCCGCCCACGGCGAGCTGACCGGCAAGGGCAGGCTCGGCCTTCATGAGGTCGACGGTGCGCACCAAGGCGAACAGGCGCGGCGGGCCGCCCCAGCTCGATGTCCCGACGAACCTCTCGATCTCAGCCAGACATGCCACGAGGGCGTCATTGACCGACGGTGTCTCGGACCCTGCGTTGTCGGCGTCCTGACTCATCTTGTCGTCCTCATCATTCAGCAATGTGGTACTCCCGCTCCGCCAGCGCGGATCTTCTGGATGGCCGCGATGGCGTCCTTGAGGCTAGAGACCTTGACCAGGCGCATCGAGGTCTGAACCCCACTGATGTCCAGGCAGTTGCCTGCCGGCACGAGGAAGATCTTGGCGCCATCCCGCTCGGCACCGGATATCTTCTCCTGGACACCGCCGATGGCAACGACGTTGCCATCAGGGGAAATGCTTCCGGTGCCGGCAATCCGCAGCGAACCAATGAGGTCATTCGGGGCGACCATTTGATAGATCGACAGGGCCATGGCAAGTCCAGCTGAAGGACCGACGATGTCCGCCGGGATTCCATAGGTGATCGTCGGGGCGTATCGGTATCCAGTGTCGACAGTGATACCGACGGCAGGAGCTCTGCGGTCACTGACTGATGAGACCGTCGTCACGGCAATCGTTTTGCGAGTGGAGTTCCGCAACACCACGAACACCACGGTGTCGCCCACGGCATGCTTGCGAACCGCCTTGCCGACGTCGAGAAGGGAGGCCACCGGCTTCCCATCGACCTTCTCGATGAGGTCACCGGGCTCGAGTTTTCCGTGAGCCGGACCAGCCGCACTGACGGCGTTGACCATCGGCATCTCAGTGACAGGCTGGCCTGCAGCGCGCAGTGCAGCCACGGCAGCGTCACGCTGAGAGGTGTCCATCATGTACGACTCCTCAGCATTGACCTGCTGAGGAGAGCGGCCTGGCGGATAGATGGCCTCCCGCTGCAAGACGTCATGGTCCCGACGAATGCGGTCCACCAAGGCCTCTGCGAGGCTGAGACGCGAATCTGCGCGGGTGATGGACACCGTTGTCATCCTCATTTCGCCCTCGCTGTGGCGGGCCGTCAAGCCGTCAATCTGGATCATCGGCTTGCCCTGCTCGTTCGTTGAGAGCAGATCCACGGTCTGTCCTGGCGACCTAGCCACGAACGGGATGGGCACGAGGATCAGGGCCAGCACGCACAGCAGCACGACAAGAGCCGACGAGATTGCCATCCAACGGGTGGGGAAACGCACCCCTTGACGGGTCTCGACATCGACCGCGGTGGTCGTCGCTGCGGGCGTGCCGGAGTCATGCGCCTGTGAATTGGGCGTGATCGACTCGGACATGGTGGCCATGCTAGCCGGAACGGACAATCACTTTTCCACGACGGCGACGGCTCTAGACTTGGCGAGACACCACGCCAAGCGAACGGAGACGGGAATGAATGACGGACCCCAGAATCCTGGGCAGCCCGACCCCGAGGAGATGGCCGAGCAGTTGCGCCGCATGATGCAGCAACTGGGCCTGCCCGCCAATGGTGACCTCACCTCTTTCATGACCCAGTTGTCGCAGATGTTCGGCTCAGGCGGACCGGTCGGTTTCGGAATGCCCGGAGCCAATCCGAGTGAGGGACCGGTCGACTGGTCTCACATCAAGGACATGGCCCGCCACATCACGGCGTCCCACGGCCCTGACCCGACGCCAGGACAGCAGGAGCGCAGTGCTCTGCTCGACGCATCGCGTCTTGCAGAGAGCTGGCTCGACCGAGAATGTGAGTTCGCCCAGGTCAACACACAACCTGCCTGTTGGAGCCGTGCGGAGTGGATCGAGCACACCTTTTCCTCATGGCAGTCTGTCGTCGAGCCGGTGCTGGTCTCCCTGACCGAGGCGATGACCGGATTGATGTCACCTGGCGGTCCCAATGACCCGATGGCTGCCCTCACCCAGATGATGGGACCGGCGCTTCGCCGGATGTCAGCCATGCTGTACGGAGCTCAGCTGGCCCAGGGCCTCGGCGAACTGTCGACCTCGACGGTGACGGGAACCGAAATTGGTCTCCAGGTCTTGTCGGTACCGCAGGTCGTCCTTCTCCCGACCAACATCGCCGCGGCATGGAAGGATCTCGACCTCGATCCACGAGATGTCGAGCTCTACCTCGTGCTGCGTGAGTCGGCCCGTCAGCGTCTATTCAATGCGGTGAGTTGGCTCGGACCACAGCTGTTGGCCCTAGTTGAGCACTATGCACGCGAAATTCGCATCGATTCCTCGGCCATCGAGGACGCCATCGACATTGATGACTTGTCCCAATTGACCCCGGAGAAGGCCCAGGAGATGTCCGAGCGGTTGCAAGGACGCCTCTTCGAGCCGACCCGCACGCCAGAGCAGGAGGGCGTCCTACAGCGCCTGGAAACCCTGCTCGCCCTCATCGAGGGATGGGTCGACGAGGTGACATCCCAGGTCGCCCGCACCTGGCTTCCCAGTCACGATCAGCTGGCCGAGGCCGTGCGTCGACGTCGCGCCACATCTGGCCCCGCCGAGGTGTTCTTCCAGTCCCTGCTCGGTCTGGAGCTTCGCCCCCGCCGCGTCCGCGACGCAGCCAACCTGTGGGCGGCACTGCGTGATGCCCGAGGCACGGTCGGACGCGATCAGGTGTGGAACCACCCCGATATCGTGCCTACCGCCGCCGACCTCGATGACCCGCTGGGCTATGTCTCAGGCGACCGTCAGGACATTGCTGAAGGCGGCGATGATCTCGATGCCGAGTTGGAGAAGCTGCTGCGCGATCACGGTCAGGACGGCTGAGCCAACGGATCGTCCGGCTGGTGTTCTGGGGAATCGACTCCCCCGGAAACAGCCCACTGGTACCCGTTGAGGAATCCCTCCGCGCGCTCCGCATTGGGGAATCCTGCGAGCAACTCGTGGAACCGCCGATTGTGATTGGCTTCCACCAGATGGCACAGCTCGTGAGCCAGAACATGATCTATGACCCAGTCGGGAAAGCCGACCATGCGATCTGAGAGCCTGATCTGTCCCGTCACCGGGGTACATGATCCCCACCGAGTATTCTGGTTCGACACCCACCTCACGGAGATGGGCTCGACCGGGTGCCCCACCCGCGGCTCGAGGTGGACCCGACACAGCCGACGGGCACGACGCGTCAGCTCGTCGGAGGTCGCACCGGATCGTCGTCGAGCCTGGGATCGCGTCACCTTGTCGACCAGTTCCATGACTTGACGGTTCTGGTCAGCTTTCCGCATCCCCATGGGAACCATGACAAGGACGGACGTACCCTCCATCCGTGCGCTCAGGGTGAGGTGACGTCGGGAACTACGCCGAATGATGATTTCCGGTCTGCCGTCGCATGCTGCGATGATCTCGTCGGTGGTCGCCCTGCCAGCCATGTGGCCCATCATGCCCGGTGGTTAGGACAGTTTCGGTGAAGCGGTGTTCTGCCCCGCAGCTCGACTCAGAAACATCATGACGTCTGGGGGCGACGTGGTTGACGAGAACCCCGACCTGCCCTAGATTGAGAACGGCCCCCGGATCTCGGATGTGCAGGGGAAGGCACATCGTGATGGTCCGGGGGTTCCCATGTCCCCCGAATCCCCTGCTCTGACATGCCAGGTGGCGTTCGAAATTCAGTGTTGTTCGAACTCCCACATGTGTTGTCCGCGAAGGGCAGCGTGTTGCCCGTCATTGTTGACGTGTTGCCCGTCGTCTCGTTGGTCCTTCCCCGCGCTTCAAGCCTTTCGCGATTCTCAGGGCATGCGTGTTGAACTTGATTGTCCCTGGACGCCCGTACCGGGCGGATTGCGTCTGCTTGCTCCAGACGGTCGATCATTTCGGCTGCGAGGCGTGCGAGCAAGCTATGACGGACACGTCGATGTTCCTGCAGACGTCGCAAATCGCCTTCACGAGTCCGGAATGGTGACGATGCCGACCGGCCTACGGGTAGCCGTTGTCAGTGATGACGGCGTCTCCCAAGACATCGTCCGCGGTCTGGAGGCACGACGTATCGAGGTGACGACGTGGATGCGTGGCCGGCAGCCCGGGAGCTTCCGTGACCTTCGGTGTGTGTCCGGGGCGTCCTGCCCCGTGGTTCACGTCGTCGTGATCTGTCCAAGGACCCTGCTCGGGGGACGTGACATCGCCGAACAGTGCCATCGAGCCGGCGTCCCGTCGGTCATTGCCTGGGGACGCCATCGCTGGGGTGTTCTCGGACCGATCAACGATCACCACCCCGGATGCCAACACTGCGCAGACATGGCACTGGCTGCGCGCGACCCCGACTGGGTGACGATGGCCCGTACGACGACGGGAGACAGCCACGATCCGGCCGTCACTGCGTGGCTGGTGAACCAGATCGAAGCCATAGCTGGCGCTCTTCGCGATGACTCAGACGTCTATCGCGCGAAGTCCGTCCAGGTACGTACGAACGCCGGAGAACGCAGTCTCGTCGTGCCGGCCCAGCCCGGTTGTCACTGCTGGCCGCCTCAGGAGGCGTCGTGCAATACCTTGATGAGATCAGCTGCGTAATGATCGGCCTTGCGTCGGCCGATACCAGGCACCTGCAGCAGTCCCTCCACCGAATCTGGCCGCTTCTCGGCCACGCTGAGCAGAGTGGCATCGGTGAGAATGACGAAGGCGGGCACACGATCCGACTCCGCTCGTTCGCTGCGCCATTCGCGCAACCGCTCGACCAGTGTCGGGTCAACCCCGACCTCGCAAGCAATGTGGTGGCCAAGTTTGCGATCCCGGGCAGCCGTCAACGCCTCTCCACAGACCGAGCACACTGCAACGGTGGCGCGACGTTTGCGGTGGCGTGGGGGTTTGGTCGACGCATTTCCGGTCCCTGGCAATCCCCGCAGGAAGCGCGAGATACCCTGACGGTCTCGGTCCGAACCCGACCAGGAATACGAAACCCACAGGTCTCGACGAGCCCTCGTGACTCCGACATGGAGCAGACGTCGTTCCGAGGCAATCTCGACGGGAGTTTCAGCCATAATGAACGGCACCATGGCGTCGCTCATCCCGTACAGGGCAACAACATCCCATTCAAGACCCTTCGACGCGTGCAATGTCGCAAGGGTGACGCCGTCTCCAACAGGGGCCTCCTGGGTGGCAGCTCGCCGGGAGAACACAGTGGCCAAATCCGCCAGAGTTGCCGTCCCCTCCTCGACAGCCGAGGCCGCCAAGTCACGGAGTGCCTGCAGCGATTCCCACCGCTGCCTCACCTCCCCCTCTCCCTGAGGAGCAGCGGTCGTCCACCCTTGCGAAACAAGAAGGCGATCGAAAGCGGGCAGGGCGTCGGCCCCGGGTTCATCGGCGACGATCCGAACGAGAGCATCGAGAGTGCGACGCACCTCCCGCCTCTCGTAGAACCGCTCGGATCCCTTGACCAGGTATGGGATGGACCGCTCGGCGAACGCCGCCTCAAGGTGGGATGCCTGAGAATTGATCCGGTACAAAACGGCAATCTCAGACCACGGAATCCCCGCGGAATGACGGGATTCCACCCACATCGCGATCGCCGAAGCCTCGGAGGAGTCGTCACCGAGCGCTTGGTAGACCGGTTCGGAACCCGACCGGCCACGAGAAACCAAGGTCACCCCCCTGCCGTGCTCGGGAGCTTCGTCCGGGGTCATACGGTTGACGAGAACCTCATTGGCCAGCCGGATGATCTCCGGGGTCGAACGATAGTTCCGGACCAGGTCGATACGTTTCGCACCCGGATGATCTGCCACGAAATTCATCAGGTAGTCAGCACGTGCACCAGCGTAGGAGTGAATGGCCTGGTGGGGATCCCCGACAACGCACACATCATTGCGGTCGCCGAACCACAGCTCGAGCAATCGGTGCTGGAGAGGAGAAACATCCTGATACTCGTCGACGACGAAGTGCTGATAGCGGGAGCGGATTTCCTCCGTGATGTCCCGGTGCTGGACCATCATTCCGACGGCACACAGCAGGATGTCATCCAGATCAATGACGCAACGTTCCCGTTTGACCGCTTCGTATCCAGCCAGGACCCTACCGACATCGGTGGCCGAAACCCCGGCCACGACTCGTCCTTCCGTTCGCGCCAAGGCTGCATATTGTTCGTTGGGGACATTCGAGACCTTCGCCCAGGAAATCTCGGCGGACAGGTCCCGTACCAGTGCCTTGTCATTTCCCAGACCAATGCGTCGGGCTGCCTCGGCGACCATGGAGAACCTGGAATCACTCACCGGTGGCAACTCACAGTTGTAGGCGCGCGGCCAGAAGAACTTGATCTGGCGCAGGGCGGCCGAGTGAATGGTGCGAGCCTGAACCCCCACCACGCCGAGATCAGCGAGTCGTCCCTTCATCGTGCCGGCGGCCTTGGTGGTGAAGGTCACCGCAAGAGTCCGGCGCGGGTCGAGCTTCCCTGTCGCGGCTCCGTAGGCGATGCGATGGGTGACAGCGCGAGTCTTTCCCGTTCCGGCACCAGCGATGACACACACCGGAACGTCGAAGGTCTTGGCAACCTTGACCTGCTCAGGATCCAGTGCTGCCAGGATCGCATCTGCCAACTGGGTTCTCACGGCGATCACCATAGGGGCACGCACCGACAGCTCCGCGACGGCATGTTCCGCCGCGATGTTCCGCTCCTGTGCCACCGACTGCACCGAAACCTGTCCGACAGCAGCCCTAGACTGACTCACCAGTTCGGTCTCCAACATTTCAGGACAAGGCCGAGTCGTCACGAGGAGGTGCCCCGATGGCAGGTGTGGTGAAGGTGGTTCGTACCTGGCACCAGGTCCGAGAAGCTGTGACGACGGCCCTTGCGCAACCCACTGAGGACCCTTTCGTCCGTCCGCTGCTCGTAGCACCCAGCACCGCCCATTCCCGCGCTCTGCTGCAATCCCTTGCCCGCCGCCATGGCATTGCCGCTGGCATCCAGTCGACCACGCCCCACGGTCTTCGAACCCACCTCGAAGAACAGCTCCTCGGGATTGGGCGCGACGAGGATCCGTGGCGCCCTGGGCCGTTGGCGTTACGCATTGCGCGCATCATCGAGACTGATTCCCCAGGTTTCGAGATCGTCTCCGCTCATGTCGATGCCAGCCTCCGACAAGGCATTCCACGTGCATCATGGACGACAGCCCGACAAGCCGCAGAAGCCTTGACGGCGCTCGCCCGAGACTCCCACGAGGTGTTGCGAACCTGGGCACAAGGCCACGGCCCTGGACGCGACGATGGACATGACGTCGATCTCGCTGGTGCCCCCCTGGATCCCGCCCGATCCTGGTGGGCCCCACTCTGGCGTGCCCTGCTCGCCGATTCCTGCTCCGTTGCCGATCCGGTGACCAGACACGAGATGTTGGTCAACGCACTGCGAGGCCAAGAAACCTCCTCCGGTGCACCCATCGTGTGGTTCTCATCGACGGCTCTGCCCCATCATGACGTCGAGCTGGCCGAAGCACTAGCAGCATCACGCACCATCACGATCGTCCACCTCGACCACGCCATTGGACATGACGATCCGTGGCGCACCTTCGACCGCCTGCGCACCACGACGACCACGAGGTGGACCGCATCATCGCTTCCGGCGACGAGTGAGGCCCCGGGCGCTCCAGGCGACGAGTTAGCCCCCGTCGAGATCCACAACTGCCATGGGCCGGACCGTCAGGCAGAGGTCATCCGCGACGTCGTCTGCGCAGTTCTTGCCGACGACGAGACGGTTCAGCCAAGGGACGTCGTCATCGTCTGTTCGGGACGTCAGGATACCGCGCACCTGTTGTCCGCAAGCACCATGGCGGATGTCAGTCATCCGGCCAACCAAATCCGGTTCACGACTCCCCCTCCCCAGGATCGCGTCAATCCGGTGACCGAAGCCGTCACAACCGTCCTTGGTCTGGCGTCTTCTCGCGCGACTGGGCAAGATCTCCTCAATCTGTGCGCTATGCCGGCTGTGAGGGCACGTTTCGGATTCTCCGACGATGACCAGGAAACCATTGAACGGCTGGTGAGCCAGGCCGACATCCGATGGGGAATTGATCCAGCGGCTCGTGAGATTGCCGGGCTGGGTCGCATCAGGCAGTCGACTTGGTTGGCCGGAATCGAGCGCATGGTGCTCGCCATCGCGATGTCGTCGGCTCCTCCCACCCACCTCGGTACCGTCACACCCATTACTGACGTCGGTTCCACCACGATCCCAGTGGTCGGGAAGCTGGCCGAACTGGTATCGCGATTGCGCAAGGCGTTTCTGGACACCGAGGCACCCGCGCCAATCACCACGTGGTTGACTCGCATCAGCGACATCGTCGACAACCTCACCGCCGCGCCCAGCGATGCTCCGCGATCGGTCCTTGACACCCTCTCCCTTCTGACCGGTCTTGACGTGGCTGCCGAGAATCGACTTTTCGATCGCCAGGAGATCATTGATCTTCTGATCTGGTTGTCGCGCACACATCACGGTCGTCACACATGGTTCGACGGTTCGCTTCACGTTTGTCGTCCCGGGGAGCTTTCTCCCATTGATCATCAAGTCGTCATCGTCGTTGACCCTGATCAAGACGTCATTCGGGCCGACCAGCTTCAAGGGTTGCGCGATGACTGCCTTGACCCGACTGCGAGAGCACGCCAGGACCTACTTGACGTTGCCCTGTCGGCAAGGAGCCGCCTCATCGTCGTGCGACAGGCTCGAAACGCTGTGACCAACCTGGCCGTCCTGCCTGGCCCATTCACAACGACCCTCACGCAGTCACTGGAGATGAGGTCCGTCACTGCCCGCTCCGTCGATCACGGTTTGCAGCCCTTCTCGCCTGATGAGTTCTGCGATGGAAACGGTGTATGGTGGCGCGGTTTCGATCACACCGCAGCCCACGCGGCACGATGCCAGCCTGGTTCGCAGCGACGTCGTGAACGCGTTGTCCTACCACCGGTGACGGAGCTTCCCGAATCACGGATGTCGCCAACCGATCTCACCCTGGCGCTGTCTCACCCCGCTCGGACATTGCTCCGGGCACGGGCAGGTGCGCCAGCCAACGAGAGAAACACGGAGTTGCCAGTCGACCTCCCCCTTGCCCCGACATCGTTGGACAAGTACTGGATCCGTTCTCGGATACTCGCGGACCTCGAACATGGTTCGAACCCAGAAGATGCCATCAACGCCGAGCGTTTGCGCGGGTCAACTCCCCCAGGCCGCTTGGGGCAGCGAATCGTCAGTTCCTTGGCAGACGATGCGATGCGTATTTCGCAGACGGCCAAGGAACTTCGTGGTGGTCACGATGAACGATTCATAGAAATCAACCTTGATCTCATTGACGGTGACAACCCGCCATTGACGTGGCCTGATGGTCTCATCGTTGATCCGATGCATGTGGTCTCACTGCGAGGCCGTGTCGGCGTGAGGAACAATCAGATCGTTCATGCTGTCGCGACACGTGCGAATGCCAGGCCAATACTTGATCTGTGGGTTGACCTCCTCGCGGTCGCCATTGCCACTGACGAGGTCGGATGGTTCGGGACTCTGGTCTCGAGCGACGGGGTTCGAAGGATGGTGGCTCCGGACCCCGAACACGCACGCGGGGTTCTCGCCGGTCTGGCACGTCTGGCATGGTGGAGCAACCAGCAGTTCATCCCCCTACCCGTCAAACTAGCCCATGCCCTGGTAGGCCTGTCTCCCATGGCTCGCAATGACTACCGCACCGGCGCCAGTGCACTGCAAGTGCAGTGGTCCCGGGAGCGTGATCCAAACTGGGCAGCATTCCTGGGCACTGACGTCACCGAGCTGATCACCCGCTGTCATGAACTCGGCACCACTCTTGAGGAGCTTTCCGGGTGGTTGTTCGACCCCATCATTCGTGCATCGCAAGGTACCGGATTCTCACCACCTTCGATGGCTCGATTCGCTCATCCCGGGAGTATGGCATGACGACGAAGGCCTCATTCAACATCGTTGATCCGCTACCTCAGGGAACGGTCCTGTTGGCTGCGAGCGCGGGAACTGGGAAAACCTGGACGATCTCGGCGGTGTGCGCCAAAGCGATCGCTACCGGAATGGTGAACATCGAGAATCTCCTCCTGGTCACCTTCAACCGATCGGCAGCTCGGGAGCTGCGTGGCCGAGTGTATGAACGCCTTGTCAGCACCGCATCCCTGCTCGCGGGTCGCCGGAAGTCTGCAGACGCCTGCGATGACTCCGTGATGAGCCTCGGCGCAGAAGGGTTGAAACGTGTGGAGGCGGCCCTCGACTCCTTCGACCGGGCCGTCATCACGACCACCCACGAGTTCGCCTCCCGAATGCTCGCCGAGTTGGGAGTCCTGTCAGACCACGACCCGTCGTCAGTCCTGATGGCCGACCTCACTCCAGTGGCCAACGAGGTGTCTGACGACTTTTATCTGGCTCGACATCTCGATGCTGACCGACCTCCTTCTGTCCTTGACAAGCGGGATCTGTCCAGGGACGTTGCCGTCAGGTATGGCGAGGTGCCGATCGCGACAGATGTGGAAGCCATGTCGCCCGATGTTGGCTGGGCCATGTCCGTGCGTGACGAGGTACGAAAGCGCTCGCGAAAGCGAGCAATACATACCTTTGACGACCTCATCGGAGATCTTGTCGGAGCACTGCGAAATCCGGTACGTGGCCCGATGGCATGTGCGACGTTGGCACGGCGCTTCTCCCTGGTCATGATTGATGAGTTCCAGGACACAGATCCTCTCCAGTGGGAAATCTTGCACCGGTCATTTCACGGACACAGCAACTTGTGGCTCATCGGAGATCCCAAACAGTCCATCTATGCATTTCGCGGCGCCGACATCTACGCCTATCAGGACGCCGCGAATTCCGCTGAGCACGTCCTCCATCTCGACGTCAACTACCGGGCGGACAAGCCCATCGTCGAGGCGGTCAGTACCCTTTTCGGCAACGCACAGCTAGGACGCGGGATCGCCATGGAATCGGTCACCGCTCGTCACCCGACGTCACGAATCGGCACTGGGACCTCGCAGACTCACCGGTACAGCTGGTCACAACCATTCCAAATCCGTTGTCTCCAAGCCCCTCTCGACGGGCAACTGGATGCCACGACCTCGGATCGCCTCGTCACCGAGGATCTCGTCAATCAAGTCATCATGATGCTGGAAGGCGGCACGATCATCCATGACGAGGATGAGCAGGACAGGCCACTTCGCCCCAACGACATCGCCATCCTCGTCAGGACGCGCAGGAGAGGTGCGGAGATCGCTGCTGCCTTGTCACGGGCCAATCAGCCCGCTGTCTTCTCCGGAGCATCACCGGTGTGGTCTTCCCAGGCCGCCGAGGATCTCGTCACTCTCCTGGAAGCTCTCGACAACACTGACGAGAGGCTGCGCACCCGGTTGTGCCTGTCTGACCTCATTGGTGCAACCCCTGCTGACCTCGCGGCATCGGATTCAAGGGTGCGTTCCGACCTCGCCATCGACGTGGCCCGTTGGGCGAGCGTGTGGCCCAGCATCGGAGTGTGGGGCACCGTCGAAGCGGCCCTCCACCGACCAGGGGTGTTGGATCGTCTAGTCAGCATGAGCGGGGGCGAGCGATACGTCACCGACCTCCGCCAGGTCGCTCAAAAGGCCCACACCGCGGCTGCCGAGGCCAGATTGACGCCGATGGCAACTGCCGGATGGATACGCGATCAGCAACGACGAGCTGGTGACGATGACCCCCGTCGTCTCGACAGCGACCATCAGGCCGTCAACGTCATGACCATTCATGAGGCGAAGGGGTTGGGGTTCCCCGTCGTCCTGCTGCCTGACATCGCCAATGGATGGGCGCCGAGAAAGAACATCAGCGGGCCGGTTGTCTGGCATGACGGGCAGCGCCGAGTACTCGACATTTCCTCCCAGGGGATTGATCGCACCATGGCGATTGAGAACCACGAGGAGGATGAGCGTGGCGAGAATCTGCGACTTCTCTACGTCGCTCTCACCCGAGCTCGATCAGCCGTTCGGTTGTGGTGGTCTCCATGCTCACGGCGCAATCGATGGTCGGCCTTCCAACGTCTGGTCGAGATGGACCGTTCCACTGGCGAACTCAGCCTTGGCAGGGCCGGAACTGATCCCGGTACCCTCCCCTGGCTCAACTCAGGGCCAGTCACGACAGCCATTGCACCCGCAAATCAGAAACAGCTCACCCGAGCATCGGACGCCGAGCATCGGAGCATTGCGGCTCCTCGTTCTCTGACACGACCCCTCGACCTCGACTTCGTCCGAACCTCGTACTCGGGATTGACTGCCGAGCTTCATGGCTCCGTCCTCGCTCCTCTGCCGACCACTTTGACTGACGAACCTGAGGACGACGAGTCCCCCGACACCACTGCACCAGGCCTCTGCGGACTCCCAGGCGGCACCTCCTTCGGCACCCTGGTACACACAGTCCTTGAATACGTCGACACCGGTTCTGCGGATTTGTTCAACGAGGTCCTCGCGATCACCCGCAGAGCTCTGCGCACCACGCCATTGCCGGACGTCCCTGCAACAGATCTTGCCAACGGCTTGGAACAGGTTCTGCGGACTGATCTTGGCGACCTGGCGCCGGGCATGTCCTTGTCGAGCTTCTCCCCCGACGACCGACTCGCGGAGATGAACTTCGAGTTGGCGATGTCCCAATCTGGTCTGGCAGCGACGATGGCCGATCTGGCAGCTCTGCTCAGGGATCCAGGTTTGGTGCCATCTGACGATCCGATCAATGGTTATGGGGACGCCCTGGCCCACATACCCAACAGTGACCAGACTCTGCGAGGGTTCCTCACCGGTTCGATTGATGCCGTCCTGAGACGACCGGATGGACGCCACCTCGTGGTCGACTACAAGACGAATCGGGTTCCCGGCGCTCGGAAACTTCGGGCCGACATGTACGACACCGACACCATGCGCGCCATGATGTTCAGCTCTCACTATCCCCTTCAGGGACTGTTGTATTCGGCTGCCCTGCATCGTTTCCTCTCGGCGAGCCTTACCGGGTACGACCCTGCCCGTCACCTCGGTCCGATTGGGTATCTCTTCGTTCGAGGGATGGCCGGTCGCCCAGCTCCGGAGATGGGGATGCCGCAGGGAGTGTTCACCTGGCATCCAAAGCCGGAACTCGTCGAGGCCATCAGCGAGTGTTTGGGAGGTCACCATGCCTGAACTCGTACCGGTCGGAGCCGGAACCAGGTTGGAGCCCTTCGCCCGCGCCGGTGTTCTCGAACCAAGCGACATCCACCTTGCCAACCTGGTGTGCCGTATCGGCGAGGAGCACAACGCTGACGTCAGTTTGGCCATTGCGTTGTCGTGTCGTGAGCTGCGTCGAGGGTCGGTGTTCTGGGACCCCCACGAGATCGCCGAGTCCATCCGACGTCAGGTTCTCGACCCAGCCATCCCGGACATCAACGACAGCGAGCAGGCTGCGCTCTTTGACGACTTGGAATGGCCCGAACCGAGAGAATGGCTGTCTGCCCTTGCGGAGAGCCCCATCATCGCGGGCCGTGGTGATCCACTCAACCAATTGCCGGCTCGCTTGGACGATGGCCTGCTCTACCTTGAGAAGTACTGGCAGGCTGAGCACGATGTCGCTCGCGATTTGGCCTCACTCGCCGCAGACCCCCCCAGCCAGGGACCCGTGCCCGCCGAGCAGATCGTGTCAGAGGTCAGCGCTGCTCTTGCATCCTCCGGAATCACGTTGGATCCGGCTCAGGCCCAGGCTGCTGTTGCCGCCATCACTCACAGGATCAGTGTTCTTGCTGGTGGACCTGGAACAGGCAAGACGACGACAGTGTGCACCCTCCTGGCATCACTTCAGAAGGCGGATCCTCACCTCGGTGCCATTGCCCTCGCGGCCCCCAGCGGCAAAGCAGCGGCCCGACTTCGCGACTCGGTGTCAGAGGTATCAGAGCGCATGCCTGACGATCTCAGCCCCATCGTCGCTGATGCCACGACCGTCCATTCCCTCTTGAAGTGGCAGGGGCCAGGGACATCCTTTGGCTACGACGAGCAGCACCAGCTTCCCTTCGGAGTGGTCGTCGTCGACGAGGCGTCCATGCTCTCCCTCCCACTGGCGGCCAGCCTCCTCGCCGCTATTGGGACCGGGACTCGCCTCATCCTGGTGGGAGACCCGGGCCAGCTCGTCTCGGTGGACGCCGGAAGTGTTCTGGCAGACATTGTGTCGTCAGCCGGCACCCTCGATACACGTCTGCCTGTCACGATCCTCACTCGCAACCACCGGTCGCGAGGCGACATCGCGGATCTGTCGGAAGCCGTTCGTGAGGGCGCCAAGGAAACCGCTTTGGAGGTGCTCACCAGGTCTCAGCCCGACCATGATGCGTCAAGGCCGAGCTCCGTCCTGCCGAGCATTTCCTGGATCGACGCCGATCCCGCCAATATCACCATGGCTGACCTTCCAGCTGTCGCGGACGTCATCGCACAGACGGGATCGCAGATGCTCGAGCTGGCCCGGTCAGGCTCCGACGCCGCTGCCCTCAAACTCGTGGATGGCCATCGCTTGCTGTGCGCCCATCGGGAAGGACCATATGGCGTCGACGAGTGGTCGCAACGCATGGTTTCTGTCCTCGCCGATGTCCTTCCCGGAGTCGATCAGAGCCGATGGGCGCTCGGTGAAACTGCCATGGTCACACACAATCTCGCTCAGCTGGGCGTGAACAATGGCGACTGTGGAGTTGTCGTGGAGACGCGACCTGTTCCGACCGTAGCTCTTCCCGGACCTGGCGGGGCCCCTCGGCGCTTGCCCTGTTCCCTCATCCCATCTCTGCAACCTCTGCAGGCGATGACGATCCACAAGGCCCAGGGCAGTCAGTTCACCAATGTCACGGTGATCTTGCCGCCCCCGGATTCCCCGCTCCTCACCCGTGAGTTGTTCTACACGGCGATTACTCGTGCTCGTGAGCACCTCACGGTTGTCGGGATGAAGGAGTCCGTGGAGCGGGCCATTGATCGGACCAATGACCGCCGGTCTGGTATCCAGCGTCGGTGGGAGGAGACTCGCTCACTGTGACCAGAGCAGTTGCCGAAGAACTTGCGGTCGCTCACCTCAGCGGAGACGACAAGTCGAGCCCGCTCTCAGGTTCCGGAAGCCGATGTGCCAACCATGCATCAATGAGAGCTCTGGCAATCGACAAGGTCGGTGGCAGCTGCAACCGACCGGACTCAACCTGATCGGACACCTCGTCGCGGGTGAGGAAATCAGCCCCTGCCAGCTCGTCGTGGCCCACGTCGATCGTTCCGGCTGCTCGTGCGACGTAACCGAACATGAGTGACCGCGGGAAAGGCCATGACTGTGAGCCGACATACCGAGCAGCGGTGATACTCAGGGTCGTCTCCTCAGCAACTTCGCGGACCAAGGCATGTTCCGCTGGTTCCCCAGCTTCGACGAACCCGGCCAGAAGGGACCGACGATGAGGAGCCCAGGAGTGTTGCCGAGCCAGCACAATGCGGTCCTCGGCGTCCAGTACCGCAGCGATGATCGCCGGGTCGGTACGCGGGAAGACCTGGTGACCATGGGCACAGATCCGAGCCGGACCGCCGTTCGTGATGCGTGTCGGTTCCCCACACCGGGGGCAAGTCGGCTTGCTCTCGTGCCATGCGAGAGCTGCAACCGCTGCCATCACCACTTCACGATCAGTCGGGTCAAGGTCCACGGTGCGCAAGCTGCAAGCTTCTGTACGCGGCTCACCGTTCCGCCGGGCAAACCACGGCACTCCACCGACGACGCCCAGGAACAGGTCGCGCTGGTCGTCCCGATCCCCCTCAGTTGGAACCGTTGCCACGCGTCCGTTGGACATCACGACCTTGTCATGCGGATCGATCAGCAACAATCGGGCCATCGGATCCTTCCACCGAGCTCGATTCGCCTCGTCGTCGTCCCGGTCTGCATGGCACCAATCCAATATGGGTCGAGCCACGATGCGCGTCTCGCTGATCCCAGTCACGTTGTCACTGTAATCCCGGTCATCGCGAACGAGCCGAGGACCGAGACTTGCTGGACGACATATCGGATTCGTCCTCCGCACCCTCCAAAATCGCAGCCACCTGATCAGCATCCAACAATGGTTCTGCGGTGATGGTCTCGTTGGCCCCGACATGATGGAAAACCGCTCGCACCCGAGACGGATCGATCCCTCGGGCTTGGGCCCATGCCAACCGATAGATGGACAACTGAAGCGGGTCAGCCGACCGTGGCCGCGAGGTTTTCCAGTCAATGACCAGTTCATCGCCGGGATGATCGGGGTCGGCCACCACCGCGTCAAGACGCCCACGGACGACGGTGTTCCCAATCGTCATGACGAAAGACCTCTCCACCGCGAGGACTGTCGCGTCTGCCCACCGACTTTCCTCGAAAGCCTGGCGAAGGGTTCGCAGTGCATGGCCCCCGGCCGACTCCGTCACCGCACTACCCTCGACCTCCAGGCTGTCCTCCTCAGATTCGTCGATCTCTTCGATGTCAAGGAGCGGGACCGGCTCGGTCGGTGCGAGGCGTTGGCTCACCCACTCGTGGAATGCCGTTCCGATACCGGCTCCCCTGTCTGCAGGTCGAGGCATCGGACGTCGCAGTTCCTCCCGGAACGCCTGTGGATTGGCGTGGAGCCTCACCATCTGAGAGGTGGTCAGTCTCGGCGGAATGACCGCATGGTCGCTGTCATCGCGCCGACGTCGAGCATCAGCCACCAAGGCCTGCGCGTCGGACCGCCACGATGCCACCCGATCGGCGTCCTTGGGATCATCAACAGCTGGTAGATCAACACCGTCAGGCATCTTGGTGCTGGTCCATGGGATGGCGCTCTCATCGGCAAACACCGGCCATGGAGTCCCGTCCTGGGTACTGGCCTCAGGTCGCTCGCCAAGCTCTGGCCACGTCACATCGAGCATGGTGGCAAGGAGATCTGCGTACTGGCCGGGTCTGTAACAACCTTGTCGTCGTGAGTCCCATTTGTGCCATGACACGATCAAGCGTTCTTTGGCTCTCGTCAGGGCCACATAGGCCAGCCTGGCCTCTGACCATCGTGAATCGTCCTTGAGGGCCGCGACGTATTCCTTGGCATCGGCCTCACCTCCGGAAACGGGATGGTTGATCTCACTCGCATCTCCCCTGACGAAGGATGGCAGGACAGCGGCCACGGTCACGAAATTATCCGGACTCAGCTCCGATGGGAACACGCCTTGGGCCATGTCAGGAATGATCACGAACGGCCATTCCAGTCCCTTGGCCCCGTGGACGGTCGATATCGTCACGGCATCGCTGCAGTCTGCGGAGGCTCGGGCAAGGCCATGCCCATGGTCCTCCTCGGCTGCCAGCCATGCGACGATCCCCGCGATCGTCATGTCGGGGTCGCTCCGACGCACCTCTCGTACTGCGTCCCACAACTCGTCGAGCTGGTCACGACGGGCCAAGCCACGACCTGGGTCGTCGGCAGCCATGTCGTCCACGAGCCCGGTAATTGTTTCGATGTGCAGGATCAGGTCGTCGGGGCTGTCCCCCTGATGGACCTCGACCTCGGCGATCTCCGCAGCAAGACGCTTGAGTGCAGATCGCACCCGTTCATCGCCTACCGGTAGACCTTCCATGACAGCGTCGACGAGATGGACGTCAACATCCTTGGGATCCAGGCCGTCAGCCTCCGCCTGTGTCTTGGCCAAGGTCCGTGCCCGTCGGTGGACCCAAGCAAGATCGTCCGTTCCCAACCCGAATCGAGGGGCAGCGAGCAGGGTCGTCATGGCTGCATCGTCATGATGATCGACGAGCAGACGAAGATGAGCCACCACCATGGCAACATCCGGCAGAGACAACAACCCGGAGAGGTTTGCCACTCTCACCGAGATGTCACGAGAGCTCAGCGCATCGTAGAGGTCGGCAATGTCGCCGTTGCGTCTGACCAGGATTGCGGCATCGGACCACCGTGTGATTGCCCCACGTTCTTTGGCCTCCACCAGCATGTCGGCACACGCACGGCACTCATCAACCCAGGTCGGGTATGCGGCAACACCGACGTCCCCTCGACGGTTCCCCTCTGGAGCGACGAGAGGCATCCCCACCGAGAGTTCCACGCGGTCCTCGGCCGCGCTGTCGTCGACAGATTCCATGGACGATGCCAGCGACTCCCGTAACTCCTCGGATGCCACGTTCGCGGCATCAATGATCTGATTGGCACATCGTCGATTCGTGACCAGGGACAACATGGTCGCAGGGCGACCCGTCTCATCAGGAAACCGCCGGTGGAAATCCAAGATGTTGCTCGCGGCCGCTCCACGCCATCCGTAAATGGCCTGCAACGGATCACCGACAGCCATCACCGGATGACCCATCCCGTGATCAGCATCCGGCCCCGAGAAGAGGGCAGCCAACAGATCAGCCTGCGCCGACGATGTGTCCTGATACTCGTCGAGAAGAACGACACGGTATCGGGCCCTCAATTCCTGCCCGACCCGTGGATGATGTGCGACGAGGTGCAGGGCCTGCAGCATGCGATCGCCGAACTCGACGAATCCGCGCTGCCGTTTGAGATCCCGGTAAGCCTTGACCAGATCGAGTAGGTCCTCACGTTCGTCCACCGTGAGAAGGTTCTTCTTCACACTGGCGTACTGCTCCCCATCGCGTCGTGTCGGTGCATCGACAAGCATCTGGCGCCAACGAGCATCCGCAGCTCGCACCGTATCCTCACTCGCATCGTGTGAGGACATCGCTCCGGCCAGTGACACCACCGCTTGAGCAATCGACGTCGGCGTCAGATGGGTGCCCACCAACGGTGGCCTGTCCAACTCTGACACAACCTCCGTGGCCAACTGATACGCCCTCGCTCCTGTGATGAGATGAGCACCCGTGTCTATCCCATCCCACGCCCCGTAGTCGGCTACCAGAGTTCCGGCAAAGCTGTCGTACGTCGCCACTGTGGGCCTGGGCTGCTCCGGGGTCAGTAAGCCTGCACTGGTGAGGTTCTTCTCGATCCGCTCCGACAATTCGGATGTGGCCTTGTTGGTGAACGTCAAGCCCAGGATTTCCTCCGGCCTGACCAGCCCACCGGCGACAAGCCAGACCACCCGGGCCGCCATCACTGTCGTCTTACCCGTACCTGCTCCAGCAATGACGACGCACGGTTTGAGCGGTGCCGTGACAGCCCTCTGCTGTTCAGCTGAGATGGGGATCCCAAGCAGAGATGCAATGTCGACGTCATCGTTCCGGATCTCGTCAGTCGACTCCGTCATGAGGCCCTCCCGTGCTGTCGAGGTACTGCAGTCGAGGAGTCCTTCGGGACCAAGGCCGGGCATCCGGCCCTCGCTGGGCAATGACCGCAACCCTTGTTCGCAATCGCGGTGTACTCACCAGACTTGACGACCTTGACGGCCTTGTCAACGCTCGCCTCGATCCAGTTCTGGCAACCATCAACTGGCTCCGTGCCGTTGGGCCAGGGAACGTCCGAAAGCCCACTCTGGCGGTCGATCTTCGCATTTGCCTGTCCCTTGCCCGCCCCAATCCGAAGATGGACCAATTCCGCGCCGCTCACCGACGCCTTCCCAAGACTCGCGACTCCACCGGCGGCGACGACGGCTTGGTAGACACCGATCTGTAGGTGATGGGAGTTCTTCGTTTCAGGAGACTTGCTTGTCCCAGTTTTGAGATCCACCACATAACAGGCGCCTTCTGCGTCTCGTTCGAGCCGGTCTATGCTTCCACGTACTCGAGCCACACCGGACGGAACCTTGATCGTGCCATCGACACGCACCTCAGCACCGATGAGATCTCGATCACGCGAAGCCAACCACCCGTCAAAACGCTTAAGCGCAGCTTTTGCATCGTCGAGCTCGGCCTCTTGCTGCCACTCCGCGGTCAATTCGATGTCCGGCCACGACTCCTCCAACTCAGCCAGTGCTCCGGGCAGGGACCATCGATCCATGTTCTCCGCACAGATCCGATGGACAAGGGTACCGATACTTGCCCTGAGGGCAGCACCGTTGCTGGCTCCGGCACGACGAGTCATGAACCACCGTCTCGGACAGGTGAGCAATTCTCCAATGTGCGAGGCGCCCAACTCGATCTCACCGGTGACATCAGCCTGACGAGGGGCACCCTCACGCCACCAGGTTTGCGGGTCAGCTTGTGGCACGAGAGGCCGTCCGTGGTGCTCTTCACCACGCAAATCATCCAGAAGCTCCTGGGCTTGGACCCGTACCCCTGGCGACTCGGTCTCGTCCGCGACAACTCGACGCAGCTCACCAACGAGCTCGGTAAGGCCGGCGAAGTTCAGGACGTTCACGCTGTCCTCGAGGTGTGGAATCCCCGTCAACACCCCGGATGGGCGGATGCCTTCATCCGGAGACTCGACTGAGCACAACAGTAATTGATCTCTCGCGCGCGAACACGCCACAAGTAACAGCCTGGTCTCGGCACGAAGGTTTTCCGACCATCCAGGAACCGTCACGGGACCGTCCGGAGACCATCTGTCTGCAGCGACCAGGGAACCGGTGTGGTTGTCGGCAGGCCAGTTGCTCTCTTCCAGTCCGCAGACCGCCACCACGCTGAATTCTCTTCCCTTGACACGGTGAGCAGTGACGACGGTGACCCCATCGCGATCTTCATCAGATTCACGAGCGCGGTCTGCTGGAATCTGCTCTCGACTGACCATGTCGATGAGGCGACGTCCTCCCGACACACCAGCCATGGTGCGGGCTGCCTCTGCCATGTCGAAGAGAGAACACAGCCCGTCGAGATCACGATCAGCTGATGCATCCCCGGCCAAGGCGCGACGACGCAGGGCGGACGCCCATGAGCTGCCCTGCCACAAGGCCCACAACGCCTCATGGCACGTGCCACCGAGGCGCAAAAGGCTTGCCGAGAGTTGAACTCGCCGGACCAAGGCGGCAAGCGGCTCAACCAGAACTCGTAGTCCTGGAGGCACGGTGGTCACATCGCTGTCATCGTGAGCTCCATCACTGACGGCGTCGTCGGCCATCTCCGTCCTCGTCACAGAACGGCTCGCATCCGCGGCCAGCTCCTGCAGCACCTCCCAATTCAGCTCCTCCCGGCGAACGAGTCGGCACCAGGTTTCGAGGCGATGAACGACAGTGAGATCGATTCCTGCCAATGGGTTCGTGATCAGGGCCGACACTTCTCGCCGGCCCGGTTGGGTTCCTGTTGCGAGACGGACAGCCACCTCAAGAGCATTGAGGATCTGAGTGACGGCGTGGACGTCAGACAACGCATGCTCATCCCGCGAGCGCAAGACCGGTATGCCCTGAGAGGCAAGGATCGTCGCGATCACTCCCAGCTCAGCCCCATGACGGGTCACCACCGCCATCTCACTCCAAGGGACGCCATCGGCCACGTGAGCATGGCGAAGACTTCCAGCGACCTTTCTCACCAGGCGAGTGGTGCTGCCAGCTCGAACGGCGGCTCCCTTTCCCGCCTCTGTGGCCGCGGCGTTGTTTGCCCGCCGTCTCAGACGGCTGGACGACGGTATCGCTGGCATTCCTGCACGCAATGACTCAACGACGTCGGCAACATGCGCATGATTACGGTAATTGATCGTCAGGTGGTGAATCGACACGTCCGGGAACTCATCGATCAGATCGTCGAGGCGTTCCGCGGCTGCTCCTCGAAAACCGTAGACGGTCTGGTCCGGATCGGCGGTCAGCACACAAGGAACATGGCATTGCGCAATCTGGGCAATGAGGCGAATCTGGGACGGATCACACTCGGTCAGATCGTCGCACACCAGCAGCTTGACCCGTGACCTCACGTCGATGGCCGCACCTGGACGGGTCAAGGCGATCCGAGCACGATGCACCGCCTCGGCGTAATCCACTGCCCCCTCCAGATCAAGAACGTCCAGATAATCCGTCAGGAATGGTCCCAGAACCTGCCATTCCGGCACTCCCCAGGTCATCCCCGCAGCAGTGAGGTCCTGCGGGTCGCATCCTTCTTGACGAAGTCGCGCCGCCATGACACGCACGTCAGACGCGAATTGAGAGGTCTGTGCGCATGCCTGCAGTTCCTCGGGCCAGTCCGTCATGTCACGAGCCGCAAGAAGCTCTCTGATACGAAACTCCTGCTCAGGAGCGGTCAACAGCCGTCCCGAGAAATGTCGAGATCCAAGGATGCGCCGGGCCAACGCGTGAACCGTCATGACATGAGGGTCCAGATGAGCGCCTCCGAGTCGTCGTACGAGGCCATTGCGCAATGTCTGGGCAGCCGGTCTTGTCTGGCCGAGCAGCAGGATGTCGGACAGGGAGCCGCCAGCTTCGACGTACTGCGCGGCCACCTCAAGACACAGACCCGTCCGTCCGGTGCCCGGCCCTCCCATGACGAGGACCGTGCCAGCATCATCATTGAGCACCCGCACCTGAGCGTCATCCCATCCATGCATGGCACACATCCCACCACCGACCTGCGACAGCATTGCCGTCCGGCTGGGTCTTTTCCACAGAACAACGACGTCAGCAGTCATTTCCTGGTCTCATCGGCCCACCATGTGAAAGGGTGGAAGAGCTGTCTCACCCCCATGAGACGCGTCCGCATGTTCGTAGCTGGTCATAAACCTCGTCGGTAGACATGGATCTACCGCGATCGCCACACCACGTCGAGCGCTGCGCCCGGATTCAGCCGGAGCCCTGCGGAGAACAATTACCCAGCCTGAGGACCTTCATGAATGAATCGGACCAGTCATCGGCCGAAATCGTGACGCCCGATACCCCCGCCATCTCGCGAGTGGACCTCACCGAGCGAGCTGCAGCTCGTGGAGATGTTGCCTGCGCCTCACACATCGGACTACGTCATGAAACGAACCAGGACGCGGCAGCCCTCGGCATCGACAGTTCCGGGCGTCATATCGTCCTTGTCGTCGCTGACGGCGTCTCGTCCACCGATGGTGCTGAGGAATGCGCCAGAATCGCATCTCACACCGCGCGCGATTACCTGACGGCGACGATGGACCAGGGGATGCCAGCCAACGACGATGACATCGTCACCCTCTTCGAGCGAGCCTTCCGAAAGGCGCACGAGGCCGTGGTGAGCGCATCGCGTCCGATTGGTGCGTGCACTCTGGCCGTCGCCGTTGCGACACAAGAACGCATTGTCGTGGGCAACATCGGTGACACCCGAACCTACTGGTTCCCTGATGACGGTGGCTGTGTCCGACTGTCCATCGATGATTCCATGGCCCAGGCACAAATGGACCTAGGAATGTCTCGGGAAGAAGCAGAGGCGGGGATCGGCGCCCATGCCATCACGAAGTGGCTCGGCGCCGCCGCCACCGACCTCGCTCCCCGCGTCATGGCCTATCAACCACAGCATTCCGGATGGCTCCTGGTGTGCAGTGACGGATTGTGGAATCACGTTCCCGATCCGGACGACTTGACCACGCTCGTCACTGATCTCGCGGGCACGGTGCGAAAAAATGAGCAGGGTCGTCCCGACCCAGCAGATCTCGCGGCCGGACTCATCGCGCACGCCAACACGTGCGGCGGTCATGACAACATCACTGTGGCGCTGTGGCGCCGGGACGCTTGATCCAACGGTAGATTTGTCGTCATGGAGATCAAGATCGGCATCGTCAACACTGCAAGTGAAGTCAGCATCGACGCTCAAGAAAGCGCTGAGTCCATTGAGCAGCAGCTCAAGGACAGCCTCAGCCAGCCCGACGCCGTCCTCACCCTGACGGATGCCAAGGGCCGCAAGGTTCTCGTTCCCGCCCGTGGGATCGCCTACCTCGACCTGGGGCAGCCCAACAGCCGTCAGGTCGGGTTTGGGACTCTCTGAACTCGGTCACGGTTGAACGTCATGGCAGCTTCGGGTCATTCCGGAAGCTGCCATTGTCACCTACCGCTCGAGGTCACTCGCCGTTTCGTCAATCACGGTTCGAGGCCGAGATCAATCATGCGTTCGTCATGGACGTTCAACACACCAGCCATCACCTCATTGATGAGGTCGAGATCATCGAACTCTCCCCCACCAGTTTTCGTCAGGGCCGCGGTCAGCGCCTGATGACGGGCAAAGAGCCGTTGGGCCACCGACAACACCTCTCCCACGAGACGTCGTGCGAACAGGGATTCTGCCGATTTGTCACGTTGCCCGGCGACGATGTGACGCATCACGGCATCCCATCTCACGCGGCTCCCCGTACCGCGACCGAGCCACGGGCCAAAAGACCCGCAGGCCGGACGAAGTTCGGGTGCGAGATTCGGCTCGACCCGGTCCAGGAAATCGGCGATGAGATCAACGACGATGTGGTCGCGCAGCAACACCTGGGACCAAGACCGGGAGGGCACGTACTCCTCCACGGACCCGATGAGGGGTTCCGTCTCTACTAGAACCGTGCGATCCGTCAGATGGGTTCTGGCTTCGGCCAAGATCTGCTGAATCTCAGCACTGCGATCAACGATGAGGAACCGTTCGGACAGGCCGGGAGCCAGGACCATGCCGGACACCGTTGCGGAGAATCCATGCAAGGCACAGGACGCTGCGACGGACCAGAAGATCGTCACAACCGAGGAGTCGTCGGGGTTCGTGTCGTCGATGCTCACGCCAACAGGTTAGAGGGTCGACGGCACTGGAGGTAAGATGGCTGGTGGTGTGTCGACCGCGTCACCTCGCAGGTCCACACCGCACGTGACATCGTCGCGGAACAGAGTTTCGCGCGACGACATCACGAGGAACGACTACGAAGAATGACACAGGGCCTTGACGGGCCCACGCACGAAGAGGCCAAGACACTGACCGAGACCACTATTTCCATTTCCACCTCTTTCGCCGATCTCGGCGTCCGAGAAGACATTTGCCAGGCGCTGGAGGGGGTGGGGATCGTCTCTCCCTTCCCCATCCAGGCCATGTCCATCCCGATTTCCATTCAGGGCACCGATCTCATCGGCCAGGCCCGCACGGGCACCGGCAAGACGCTCGCCTTCGGCATCACCGTCCTGCAGCGCATCATCCTGCCCGGAGATGACGACTGGGAGGAGTTCGAGCACAAGGGCAGGCCCCAGGCACTGGTGATGTGCCCGACCCGGGAGCTAGCCCTCCAGGTGTCCAAGGACATCTCGACCGCCGCCTCGGTGCGCGGCGCGCGAGTCCTCACCGTCTATGGCGGCGTCGGCTACGAACCACAGATCGACGCGCTGAAGGCCGGGGTCGACGTCGTCGTCGGCACCCCCGGACGTCTTCTGGACCTCTCCCAGCGCAAGGACCTCGACCTGTCCCACGTGCGCATCGTCGTTCTCGACGAGGCTGACGAGATGCTTGACCTGGGCTTCCTGCCCGACGTCGAGAACCTCATCGGGCGCACCCCGACCTCTCGCCAGACCATGCTCTTCTCGGCCACCATGCCGGCACCGATCATGGCTCTGGCCCGTTCCCAGCTGAACCGTCCGGTACACGTGCGTGCCGAGGGTGCCGATGCCCAGGCCACCGTTCCGGATACCCAGCAATTCGTCTACCAGGCCCATCCGATGGACAAGATCGAGGTCATCGGGCGCATCCTGCAGTCCCGCGATGTCGAGAAGGTCATCATCTTCTGCCGTACCAAGCGCACCTGCCAGCGTCTGGCCGACGACCTCGACGACCGTGGCTTCAAGGCTCGGGCCATCCATGGCGACCTCACCCAGGTCGCTCGCGAAAAGGCCCTCAAGAAGTTCCGCAGCGGCGACGCCACCATCCTCGTCGCCACCGACGTCGCTGCGCGTGGCATTGACGTCACCGGGGTCTCCCACGTCATCAACCACGAGTGCCCCGAGGACGAGAAGACCTACGTCCACCGTATTGGCCGTACCGGACGTGCTGGCGCCAAGGGCGTGGCCGTCACCCTCGTTGACTGGGCTGACGTCACTCGCTGGAACCTCATCAACAAGGCACTGGACCTCGAGATCCCCGAGCCCATCGAGACTTACTCGACCTCCCCGCATCTCTACACCGACCTCGACATCCCGGAAGGTACCAAGGGCGCTTTGCCCGGCGCCGAGAAGCGTGAGCGTCATCACCACAAGCGTGACGACAGGCACGACGGCCACCGCAGGCATGGTGATCGCAGTGGGGGCCGTCGTTCCCGCGAGGATTCCAAGGACGATGACACACCGCGCCGCAAACGCACCCGTCGCCGCAACGGCACGGTGATCCGCGGTGGCGACGAGGTCGGCAGCGCGCACGGCAGGCATGAGGCCAAGGAACACAAGAAGTCTCCCGAGAAGGACGCTGCTTCCACCAAGGAGCAGGCACCCAGGAAGAAGGCCAGCACGAAGACCGCTGGCGACAAGGGGACGGCCGCCGTCCCGCGCCGCCGCAGGGCACGTCGGTCCCTGTGAGGTTCGGTCTGAACACAGGACGAGGCACGGACATGATGTCCGTGCCTCGCTTCATATCACCAGATTCAATAGACCATCCTCATGGCTGTCCGCACCTCAGCGAGAGTCTGGTCGGCGACGGCGTTGGCACGCTCATTTCCTTCCCGGAGCACCTCGCGCAGGTGGCCCTCGTCAGCGGCAAGTTCAGCACGACGCTCACGAATCGGGGCGAAGTAGTCGTTGAGGGAGGCGGTGAGACGCTTTTTGAGGGTACCCGAACCACCGTCACCGATTTCCTCGGCAATGGCAGCGGGATCACCGTTCTCGCACAGGGCGGTGAGCAGCAACAGGTTCGAGACCTCAGGACGGTTCTCCGGATCCCACGTGATGTGGCGCTCGGCGTCCGTCTTGGCCTTCTTGATGAGCTTGGCGGTCTGATCGGCGGTCATGCCGATCTCAATGGTGTTGCCCTTCGACTTGCTCATCTTCGTGCCATCGAGACCCAACACATGCGGGGTGGCGGAAAGCAGCGCCTCCGGCTCGGGAAAGACCGGCTCAGAGGCATCCGCTCGCCCGTACCTCTCGTCGAAGCGACGAGCGATGACGCGGGTCTGCTCGATGTGCGGCAGCTGGTCACGGCCGACCGGGACGAGGTTGGCCTTGCAGAAGAGGATGTCGGCAGCCTGGTGCACCGGGAAGGTGAGCATGAGACCCGACATCGGGCGGTCCGAGGTGGCCAGCTCGTCCTTGACAGTCGGGTTACGACGCAGCTCCGCGTCGGTCACCAGCGACAGGAAGGGCAGCAGCAGCTGGTTGAGGGCAGACAGGGCCGAGTGGGTGAAGATCGTGGTACGGACCGGGTCGACACCGATGGCAAGGTAATCGGCGATGTTCGACATCACATTGGCCTGCAACTCGCCGACGCCGTCACGGTCATAGATGACCTGGTAATCAGCGATGACGAGGAAGGACTCAATTCCCTTGTCCTGCAGACGCACCCGATTGGCCAGGGAGCCGAAGTAGTGACCGATGTGGAGACTTCCGGTGGGACGATCCCCGGTGAGAATCCGCCATTTCTCGGGATGGACGGCCAGATCGGTCTCAACCTTGTCACTGCGGGCCCGCGAGCGCGCCAAGGTGGCAGCGTTCGATCCGATTTCGGAGACGTCGCTGGTCATCGAAAATCCTTCCTCGCCGCCCTCCTCGGCGACGAGGCGACGCCGCCGGGCAGGGCGGCTGTCACATCGTCAGTGCCGCACGCAGCGACGCCACCACGAGGTGGCATTCGCAGGTGCAATCGTCATGTCGGTCACTGTAGCAGTCTCACCGGACGCGAAGAACTCCACCACGCAGCTGGATCCTCGTCACGAGCTCTCGATAGGCGGTCTCACGGGTGAGATTGCATCCCAGCTCGTGGTCCTTCTTGCCCGAGCCGTGGTAATCGCTCGCGCCGGTCCGGACCAACCCGAGCCGTCCTCCCAGATCGAAGAGCATACGGCGGGCTGCCTGGTCGTGGTCCTGGTGCTCCACCTCGATTCCGTCGAGCTGGTGATAGGCGGACAACGACGCGATCATCTGCGGGGTGAGGACCTGCTGGGCTCCCCTGCCCCACGGATGTGCCAGGACGGCGACGCCGCCGGCATCGTGGATGAGGTCGATGCCCTCTTCCAACGCCACGCTGTGCCGTGGAACATAGGCGGGCTTGCCGTCAGCGAGCCAGTCTCGGAAAGCCTCGTCACGGTCTTCGACGTAGCCCTTGGCCACCATCGCGTCCGCTACATGGGGCCGACCCAGGCTCGAGGCCGAACCGGCAGCTCGATGGACGTCCGCCGTCGTCACCGACATTCCGACCTCGGCAAGTTTCTGACAGATGGCGTCCAGACGCCCAACTCGCGAATCCCGCGTGATCTGCAGCTTTCTGCCCAGAGCTGGATCGTCAGGACGCGGCCCGTAACCGAGAAGGTGAACGTCACGACCACCAACGTGGCACGTCATCTCGAGGCCAGGAAGCAGCCGGACACCGAACCGCTGTCCGGCTGCCTGAGCCTCCTCCAGCCCATCGAAGGTGTCATGATCAGTCAGGGCGATGACGTCCAGACCGCTCGTGGCAGCCCTCATCACGAGGCGGGTCGGGGAATCCGTCCCGTCCGAGATCGTGGAATGGGTGTGGAGATCAATTCTCACTGCTTGGCCTCCTGGCCCACGGAGGACCGCAGGTCACTGACCATCACGACGCAGTGCGCTAGATCCGGGGTTGTCGTCATCGCTTCAACAATACGTCCACCATCGACCAGAACGTTGGCCGTTCCAATCTCAAGGGCCCGACGCGTCGCCTCGGACATCACCTGAAGGAGATCCTCGCGGAGGCTTGCCCGCACTCGGGCATCCGTCGGACGGTCCTGGGGAAGCTGTTCGACGAGATGGGTCAGGCGGGTCATGTCCACCCTGCGCGCCAGCGTCAGGTATGCCTCGGCGACTTCGTCGAGAGGATGACCTTCGTCAGAGATCTCGACAACGCTCAACAGCACTGGGCCCCAGTCGTGAGAGGCGACCACAGCGGCATCCGCACGATCAAGTCCCAACTCGGTGACACCGTCAACCTTCTTCTGCCACTCGTCGGCACTGTCGCCCAGCAAGTCGGAGAGCTTGTCGACGAGTTTCGCGACGCCCGGACGGTAGGTCTCAATCGCGGCAGAGATGTTGTCCGCACCTCCGTGGTTGAGGAACCACCTCGTGGCGTCCATGGCGAGATCTCGAAGAGCGAGCCTGATCTCGGCAGTACGGGCTGCGTCCAGTCCGAGATGGGTGAGGTTCGTCTCCGCCCTGCCCAGTCCGAAGACCGATCGGGCCGCCAGCTGGCAACGGATGACCTGAGCGATGTCTGCCCCGGTCTGCAGATGCAAGCGGTGGAAGGCCGTGATGCCCTGGGAGTCAACGAACCTGTTGACGGCTTCGGTGGTGATGATCTCCCGGTGCAGCCGGTGATCTGGCATCCGATCAGCGAACCTCTCACGCAGCAGCGGCGGGAAGTAGCCCACCAAGCGATCCGCCACGAAGGGATCTTCCGGAAGATCCGTGGCCAGCACGGCATCGCACAGGGCGATCTTCGTCCACGCGAGCAGGGTGCACAGCTCCGGGCTGGCAAGGCCCTCCCCTGCGGCCATTCGACGATTCATCTCAGCGGTCGACGGCATGGTGTCGACGACGCGATCAAGATGGCCAGACTCCTCGAGTTCGCACATCCAGGCTTCCAGAACTCCAGGAGTCGGCCCGGACGGGCTCACCGCATTGGCCAGCGCGAGGTTCTGAGAACGGTTGTGCCGCAGTACCAGGGTAGCGACGTCGTCAGCCATGGCAGGCAGGAGTTCGTCGCGTTCCTCGGCGCTGAGGCGGCCGGCAGCCACTTCGGCATCAAGCAGGATCTTGATGTTGACCTCATGATCAGAGGTGTCGACGCCGGCAGAATTGTCGATGAAATCGGCGTTGATTCGGCCACCGTTTCGGGCGTACTCGATGCGACCTGCCTGCGTCCATCCCAGGTTTCCGCCTTCGCCAGCAGCCCTGGCCCGCACCTCCTTGGCCGTGATGCGAACCGGATCATTGGCTCGGTCGCCGACCTGGGCGTCGGTCTCACTCGTGGCGCGTACGTAGGTTCCGATTCCGCCGTTCCACAGCAGGTCAACCGGAGCCCGCAGGATCGCCGAGATGAGATTGTCAGGGGTCATCCTCTTGACGGAGCCGTCGATGCCGAGGGCCTCGCGCATCTGCTGGCTCACCGGAATCGACTTCAAGGTGCGATCCCAGACGCCGCCGCCCTCGGAGATGAGGGACGAGTCGTAATCGCCCCAGCTCGAGCGCGGAAGATCGAAGAGGCGACGACGCTCCTGCCAGGACGCGGCAGGATCCGGGTTCGGGTCGACGAAGACGTGACGGTGGTTGAAAGCTGCCACCAGCTTGATGTGCTTGCTCAGCAACATGCCATTGCCGAAGACGTCACCGGACATGTCGCCGATACCGACGCAGGTGAAGTCGTCAGCCGCCTGGTCGATACCCAGGTCGGCGAGATGCCGGGTCACCGACTCCCAGGCGCCGCGGGCCGTGATGCCCATGGCCTTGTGGTCGTAACCATGGGATCCACCCGAGGCGAAGGCGTCACCGAGCCAGAATCCGTGCTCCGCGGCAATTGCGTTCGCGGTGTCGGAGAAAGTGGCAGTGCCCTTGTCAGCGGCCACGACGAGGTAGGGATCGTCCCCGTCGTGGCGCACCACGTGGTCAGGGGCGACGACCTTGCCTTCGACGACGTTGTCGGTCAGGGACAGCAGCGACGAGACGAAGATGCGGTAGCACTCCTTGCCTTCCTCGGCCCAGCCCGCGCGGTCGGTCGTGGGATCGGGCAGATGGGCGGGAACGAAGCCGCCCTTGGCGCCCGCAGGCACGATGACCGAGTTCTTGACCATCTGGGCCTTGACCAGGCCGAGGACCTCGGTACGGAAGTCCTCGGGACGATCCGACCAACGCAAGCCTCCTCTCGCCACCGCACCGAAACGCAGGTGAGTTCCGGAGACCCTCGGCGAATTGACGAAGATCTCGAACTTGGGTCGTGGGGCTGGGGCGAAGTCGAGCTCACCCGGGCGCACCTTGAAGGCCAGCGCTCGGCGATCCTTCTGCCACCAGTTGGTGCGGATCATGGCCTTGATGACGGCATGCATCATGCGCAGGATGCGATCGTGATCAAGGGAGGCGACGTCGTCCAGATCAGAAAGGAAGGTCTGTGACAGTTCCTCCACCTTGGCCAACCGCTCGGCTCCGGCATCGACCCCGTCATCGTAAGCCGACGGATCGAACTTGGCCTCGACGATCCTCACGAGGTCGCCTGCCAGATTCGGGTTCGCCCGTAGTGTCTTCGCCATGTAGGTCTGGGAGAACGGACTACCAACCTGCCGGAGGTAACGAGCGATACAGCGCAACATAGCCACCTGGGACCAGGACAAGCCCGCCTCGGTCACGAGGCCCGAGAAGGTGTCGGATTCGCACTCCCCACGCCAGGATGCGGCAAAAGCCTCGGTGAAACGATGTCGCTCGGATTCCTTCCACAGCTCGCCGGGGGCCTGCAGGCCAAGGTCGAACAGCCAGATCTCCCGACCGCGCAGGACAATCCGGTGCGGATGCTCATCGACGATCTGGACGCCGAGGCTCGACAGGTGCGGCATGACCTGGGACAGCGTCATCGGCGCGTGCTGGTTGAAGATCTTGAGGCGCAGGTCGGAGGGATCGGCCGGATCATCCGGACGGTACATGACCAGGCCCAGGTCATCCTCAGCCAACCTGTTGAGCAGTTCGAGGTCCAGAATGCCCTGCTTGGCCGTGAATTCCTGCTTGTACTCGGGTCCGAAGTCAATTCCGCGTCGGTCACTCTCAATGCTGCTGGCCAGGGCGATGAACTCGTCATCCCAGTTCGAAGTGGCGTCGGCGAGCTCTGCCTGCAGTTCCGCGTCATCAACTGGAGGAAGAACCTCACCGTCAGGGACCTTGGCAGTCAAGGTGATCCTGACCAGGGAGGACTCACCCATCATGATGGTCGAGTCGAACTCGACCGCGCCGGTCCGCTTGGCGACGATTCCCTCGACGACGCCAACAGTGCTGGCGTCGAAACGGTCGGTCGGGACGAAGACCAGCAGGTGGAAGAACCGACCCCACGGACCGCGGCGGACCAGTGCGCGAAGGCGCTGCTTCTCGCGCAGGTCGACGATCGTCATGATGAGTGGCACGAGCTCTTCGGCCGAGGCCTCGAAAAGGGCATCACGTGGGAACTCAGCGATGGTACGAATGACCGCCTTGCCGCCATGGGAGTTGGCTCGGTATCCCGAAAGTGCCAGCACGCGGGAGGCCTTGGCGCGGAGGACCGGGATGTGCGTCACCGACTCGGTGTATGCGGCCGACCCCAGCAGACCGATGAAGCGGTGCTCAGCGACGACGGTGCCGTTCTCGTCACGGATTCGCACGCCAACGTAATCCCGGTATCCATTGCGCTGCACGGTGGAACGAACCGAGTCCTTCGTGACGACGATGGTGGAATGATCCTCGCTGTGAGGGATCGCATCGAAGCGCGGCCCGTCATCGGTGATGCCCAGCCGGGTACCGGGTACTGGCGTCATGGTGTCCCCGTCGACCCGGAACTCCTCGTAGGACAAGTACATGAAATGGTCATTGGCCAACCATTCCAGGAGCTCACGCGTCGAGTCACGATCATCGGAGCGCCCTTGGGAGGCACTCACCAGCTCAGCGGTCCGCAACATCGCCTCTTGCATCGCCGCCCAGTCGTCCGTGGCCCGAACAACCTGGTCAAGGCAGCTGTGAAGATCCTCATCGAGCTGCTTGGCAGCCTTGCCAGTGTCAACACCAATCGGCGCCGTGGCATCAATGTGAATCCAGGACTCCGGCTCGCAGCCCTCGCGTCCGGGAGTTCCGACACTCTCAACAGCTCCCTCGACGTTGCGCTTGACACCGAAAATCGGGTGCCGAACGTCCTCAACTCGCCACCCATGACGAAGCAGGCACGACACGACGGTGTCGACGAGGAAGGGACGGTCATCCATGACGACCTGCACCGAGTTGACCTGACCGTCAGACCACGGCGGATCGATACTCACGCCGACGCGAACCGGTCCAGGCTTCACGGCAAGCTTCATCTGCCGTTCCATCGCCTGACGAATCACCTCTTCACAGCAGTGATCTCCAGCGGCGTGCTGCTCCAGCACCGATGCCACGAGAGCCGGGATGACTTTCTCCATCTCTGACACAATCAGGTTACCTTCGTCATGGTCACGGGGCCACCTCAACGTGGTCCTCAATGAGAACTCTACAAGGGTCTACGCCTCTGCGTGAACCACCACGCATAGGTCGTTTTGCGAGGCGCGCCGCGAACATCCGGCATCATGGGTGACATGGACATCAATTCACGGGCCCATTTCAACGCAACCCCTGATCAAGTCGTCACCATGATGACCGATCCGGCATGGTGGCAGGACGTCCACCGACGCGCCGGGGCCACCACCAGCAATGCCGTCATCACGGGGGACTCGTTGAGCCTGGACGTGGCCGTGCCCGCTCCCAGCCAGGTGACGAAGTTCATCGGCTCCACCCTCACCGCCAAGCAGACCTTGTGGTGGCAGCCCGCCAATCCCGATGGATCGCGGGAGGGCTCCTTGCAGATCGTTCCTCAGGGCATGCGGGCGAAGGCAGACGGACACGTCTCCGTGCGTCCCGACGTCACCGGAACCGAGGTCGTATACACCGGTACCTTCACCGTGTCGGTCCCACTGGTGGGCAAGAAACTGGAAAAGGCCGCGGCCCCGCACATCACTCAGGCCTTCGACATGCAGCAGCGGGCGGGCGACGACTGGTTGGCCTCCCACTGAGGCCAACCCCACCCGTCGCGGCGGTCCGTCACTCCAATCCGGGGAAACCCTCGGGGTCGGTGTCGGCCGCCGGAAGCTCCTCGGTGATGTCATGCCAGGACAACTCGTGCTCACCGATGAGAGTCTGAACGGTGACGTCATTCCAGGCATCGTCGATGATCATGCCCTTGACGGCTGCGGCAGCATCCTTGGAGTCGGCGTCGTCATCGTCGGCAAACCACGCCGTGATCTGCGAGGGCTCGAGACGGGTCAGTGTCACTCCGCCGTTGTCGACCTCTTCGTGATCGGCAATTTGCTCGGCAGGGACATGAGCGACGAGAACCAGTCGACGACCGGTATGGGTCAGGCCCCACACCGAACCGATGACCATGGCAGCATGTTCGGTTTCCTCGGGATCAGTGACGTCGAGGATGACACGAAGCTCCTCGGTGACCGTGAAGGCCGTCACCTGTTCTCCCGGCGCAGCAACGAGCTCACGAGCCCGTTGCGCATTAGTTGGGATGAAAACGATGGTGGACGTCGACAATTGAACCCTCCTTGGCCAGCGTGACCCCTGATGCATCGTCCACGGTACTCAGATGCGGACGGGAATCATATATTGGCTCGCGCCGTCCCAGATGACGGCATCGTTAGCTCACTCGAGTTTTCCACAGATTTGCGCATCAACCCTTCCCGAGGAAGGCCGCGTGCACTGTTCTAGAGGCCATGACGACCACATCAGCGCCCATTCCCCTTGATTCGGCCCGGCCACATCATTCGGACATCTTCCTGGAGCTTGATCGGGACTGGTGGCCGGACGAGTTGCGCGTCGTCTCGTCATCACCGGTGACGAGCGCCGTGGAAGGCAACACAGAGGCTTACCGACAGGCTGTGCGACTGACCCGGGCAATCCACATCATCATCGTGGAGACGATAGCCGGGCGACGCCCCATGAATCAGCTCATGCGAGCATCCAGCCCTCGTGCTGCGGCAACCATGCGCAAATGGCCCCGGGGTCCTGGCTGGAGCCGTATGCTCCTCGTCGGCGAGCCTCAAGTCAGTTTTGACGACGACCACGTGGACGGGGTCGGCCTGATCGATCTGCGTGGCAGGCGGCTCCCGTTGGCCACGAACCTGGTTCAGCACGGTGGTGTATGGCATCTCGACGCGGTCGAGCTCGTTCTGAACCCCAAAGTGGCCGCGCTCCTCAGCGACAAGCACATCACGCAGGAGGCCGTCGGTATGGCGTGACGAAAACGGCGCCGACACTGTCGTGTCGACGCCGTCCCCGATGTCACATCAGCGCTTCTTGCGGTTCTTCCTCGATTTCTTGGACGCAGACCTCCTCGCGGCCCGGTTGCCCTCGGCCTTGGGATTCTTCGGCGCACCACCTTCAGCAGTCGTCTTGGTGTCACCCTGCTCGTCGGGAGCCGAGTAGCTCAGAGCGCGACGCGCACGGCTCTCCTGGGGCAGCACCGAATCTGCCGTCACCGGCTGTCCCTCGGCGTCGGTCACCAGACCAACCTGCGGACTGGTCTCGATCTCAAGGTTGAACAGGAACCCGACGACCTCCTCCTTGAAGGAATCCATCATCGAGTTGAACATGTCGCCGCCCTCGCGCTGGTACTCGACCAGCGGATCGCGTTGGGCCATTGCACGCAGGCCGATGCCCTCGCGCAGGTAGTCCATCTCGTAGAGGTGCTCACGCCACTTGCGGTCGAGTACCGTCAGGAGGACCTCACGCTCGAGCTGGCGCATCGTCGCCTCACCGAGCTCGGCCTCACGACGGTCATAGGCATCCTGGGCATCCGCCTTGAAGTCCTCGACGAGCTCCTCACCGTCCTGACAGTCGGCGTACTCGTTGATGTCGAGACCAACGGGGTACACAGTGCCGACCTCGTCCCACATCGCCTCGAGGTCCCAGTCCTCGGAGTAGCCCTGGGTGTACTTGCGCACACCGGCCTCGACGACGCGATCAGTGGTGGCGCGCAGCTCGACCTCGACGTCGGCACCCTCGAGAACCTTGCGACGGTCCCCATAGATGACGTGACGCTGACGGTTCATGACGTCGTCATACTTCAGGACGTTCTTACGCATCTCGAAGTTCTGCGCCTCAACCTGCTTCTGGGCACTCTCGATCTGACGCGACACCCACTTGGACTCGATCGGCATGTCCTCGGGCATCTTGAGGGTGACCATGGCGCGGTCGATGACCTCAGGCTTGAACAGGCGCATAAGCTCGTCCTGCAAGGACAGGTAGAACCTGGACTCACCCGGGTCACCCTGACGACCGGAACGTCCACGCAACTGGTTGTCGATACGGCGAGACTCGTGACGCTCGGAACCGATGACGTAGAGGCCGCCCAGCTCCTCGACCTCCTCGTGCTCGGCCTTCGACTGCTCCTCGTACCTGGCCAGAGTGTTGTTCCAGGCGGTCTGGTAGGCCTCTTCATCCTCCACCGGGTCGAGCCCCTTCTCGCGAAGGTCCAGCTCGGTGAGGAATTCTGGGTTACCACCCAGGATGATGTCGGTACCACGACCAGCCATGTTGGTCGAGACCGTCACAGCTCCCTTGCGGCCGGCCAGGGCGACGATCGCCGCCTCGGACTCGTGGTGCTTGGCGTTCAACACCTTGTGGGGAACGCCGGCCCGCTTGAGCTTCTCCGAGAGCAGCTCCGACTTGGCGACGGATGCGGTACCGATGAGGATCGGTTGACCAGCCTCGTGGCGCTCGACGACGTCGGAGATGATGGCGTCGAACTTGGCATCCTCGGTGCGGTAGATGAGGTCCTTCTGGTCCTTGCGGATCATCGGGCGGTTCGTCGGGATCGGGATGACGCCCAGACCGTAGATCTTCTGGAACTCGCTCTCCTCGGTCTTGGCGGTACCCGTCATGCCGGCGAGCTTGTCGTACATGCGGAAGTAGTTCTGCAGGGTGATCGTCGCGAGGGTCTGGTACTCGTCCTTGATCTCGACATGTTCCTTGGCCTCGAGGGCCTGGTGCAGACCCTCGTTGTAGCGACGCCCTGCCAGGGTACGACCGGTGTGTTCGTCGACGATGAGGACCTCGCCATCGATGATGACGTAGTCCTTGTCGCGGTGGAAGAGCTCCTTGGCCTTGATGGCGTTGTTGAGGTAACCGATGAGAGGAGTGTTTGCCGATTCGTACAGGTTCTGGATTCCCAGACGCTCCTCGACGACGCTGATGCCGTGCCCCAGAACGGCCACGGTCCGCTTCTTCTCGTCAACCTCGTAGTCGACGTCGCGTTGAAGCCTCGAGACGATCTTGGCGAATTCCGGGTACCACTGCTTGTTCTCCTCGGCAGGGCCGGAGATGATCAACGGGGTACGAGCCTCGTCGACGAGGATCGAGTCAACCTCGTCGACGATGGCGAAGTGATGGCCACGCTGCACGCACTCGCTCAAGGAGCTGGCCATGTTGTCGCGCAGGTAGTCGAAGCCGAACTCATTGTTCGTGCCGTAGGTGATGTCGGTCTTGTATGCCTCCTTGCGCTCCATCGGAGGCATGTCCGACAGAATCGCCGAGATCGTCAGACCCAGGAAGTGGTGCACACGACCCATCTGCTCGGACTGCACTCGAGCCAGGTAGTCGTTGACGGTGACGACGTGGACGCCCTTGCCGAGCAGCCCCTCAAGGTAGGCGGGGAGAAGACCGACGAGGGTTTTGCCCTCACCGGTCTTCATCTCGGCGATGTTGCACTGGTACAGGGCCGCACCGCCCATGATCTGAACGTCGAAGTGACGCTTGCCGAGTACTCGCCTGGACGCCTCACGCACCGTCGCGAAGGCCTCCGGAAGCAGCCGGTCCAAGTTCTCGCCGTTGTCGAGACGCTGACGGAAGTCGGCGGTCTGTCCCGCCAACTCGTCGTCGCTCATGGCGACGTAGTCCTCCTCGATGCTGTTGACCTGGCCGACAATGCGGTTGAGTCGGCGGATAATCTTGCCTTCACCGGCGTGCAGCACGCGATCCATGAGGTTCACGGGGTGGGTCCTTCAAGGAGTAGACGTCGTGTCGTCCGGGCGCATCCCGGACGAGCAGCTCAAGAGAGCTGCCTTCCCCATCCTAGGGGGTTTGCGGCCGAACCAAGAACGCCGCGGCCTTTCGTCCTGGACACGTGAGGGTTGCTGAACCCCTCATGAGTCCATTCCTCACCGTCCTTTCCCGCCATTGACCCGCGACATGAATCGGCGGCGGCGCAGGATTATCCCGCACCGCCGCCGATGTCGTTGTGTCTTGACGATCCAGGAATCACTCGTGGTCAAGATCCAGATGGATCACGCCGTAGTTGTACCCCTTCTTGCGCCGGTAGACGACGCTGGGCTGCTTGGAATCCTGATCGAGGTAGAGGAAGAAGTCGTGCCCGACAAGTTCCATCTCGTCGAGAGCCTGGGCAAGGGTCAGGGGAACGGCCTGGAAGACCTTTTCCTTGACATAGATGGGGCTGTCCCCGGTGACTTCCACGTCGCCCGCGATCTTCCTGGTGGCCAGGATCTCGGGTGCATCATCGGTGCTTTCCTCGGGCAAGACGTCCAGGACCTGGGAGACGCGCAAGCCACGACGACTGCGACGACGATCAGCAGCCTTGACGAGCTGGGTGCGGAGTCGATCGGCAGCCATGTCAAAGGCAACCATCTTGTCTTCCGCCTGCCCGACAGCTCGCACCACCGGCCCCTTCGCCCGTAGTGTGATTTCACACGTCATGGCCTGGTCCTTGGCCCCCTTGGCGTCCTGGGCGGTGAAGACCACCTCAGCGCGCTGGACCCGGTCCCTGAACTTCTCGACCCCGGAGAGCCTGTCCTCGACCTGGGCGCGCACGTCGTCACTGACGTGGCAGTGCCGTCCCGTAACGATGACATCCATGACAACCTCCTGTATTGGGGTTCGCATCGGTGTTTCCGACGCAGAAACAAATGGCACGACCGTGTCCCATCCCCCTCGTGGAGGTCAGGGTGCCAATCGGTCGTGCCATGCACCTACGCTAGCCCATGGGAGGGGCTCACAACAGCTGTTTGGCAAGGTTCGGCACCCACGCTGACGTGTCGCCCGACAATGTGATCACGGCCATCTCAGTGGGGTCGCAGCATCAGCCAGGACAACCACGGACAGCACTCGTCGCCCGGACCACCCCAAGGCTCTGCACGCCTCGTCGATCGTCGCCCCTGAGGTGCGAACGTCGTCGACGAGAATGACATCTCCCTCCCCCGTCAGAGCTCTCATCGACCCGCGCTGATTGGCGCCGCGATCCTCGTGGCGAACCTCAAGCTGATCCGCCACGCGTCGAGTTCGGTGCAAGACCTGGGCGAGGGAGGCATTGGACACATCCAGGGTTCGCAGAGCTGATCGCGTCATGTCGGCAGCATGATCAGCACCTCGTCGTCGCACAGCCCTCGCCGTTGAGGGAACTGGAACGACGTCAACGTGGCCGGGAGCGGCTGCTATCGCCGGAGCGAGCCCATGAGCCAGCCAATGGCCGAGCTCGTCGGTCAACCATGCCGCACCACGATCCTTGTGAGCTGTGACGATCCCAGGAACAGGACCGTGATAGCCCATGCAGGCAATGACCGGTGGCGGCCCGTCAACAATGACCCGAGGGGTCGGGTTGATCGCAGACCGACACGCCTCACACAGACCCACGCCCGGCTCCCCACATCCAGGACAGCACGCTCCCAGCAGCAGGTCAGCCAGGGAGTCCATTGGGTTCACGATGAACCAGTGTCGCCGGTCACCGTCGTGTCACGGAAGGGTCAAGCTGTAGTCGCGACCGCACTGACCCCCTGCAGGACCTGGCGCCAGTGGAATCTCTCCTCGTGGTGAAGCAGTTTTCCGTCCTCACTGAGCATGACAGCCTCAGCGCCAGTTTCCATCGGGACTGCCACCACGGATTCCACGCTCGTCCCGCTGAGCGGCCCCATGGACGTCGCACCCGAGCCGTCAACAATGACCTCGTACGGCGCAGTTACCCCAGACTCGATCGCGCTGCCCAGGACACACAATTGGATTTGGGAAAGCCAGGCAACGTCGGTGATCCTCGACAGATTCGCGTCCGAGGAGGACAACGGCATGTCGACGATGTGGCCGAGATGAACTGCGCCGTCCTGCCGTGACAGCAGGCCGATACCCAATCCATAGGTCTTCCCCCGCTGAAGGACCAGGGCCACGCGAATGCCATCAGGAGAGACACTGAAGGAAGCCACTGTGCGACCACCAAGGTCAACGACAGTGGACATTCGGGAACCATCCGCGGCGACGACGATGAGCGTCGGATCTGTTGTCGAGAAGGTCACCACACTGCGATCGACGAGGACTTGAGGACGAAGCAGGTTCACCCCGGTGGCAACGACGTCGACCTGATCACTGCCTTCACGCCATTTCACCAGCGACCGTCGATCCGCGGAAACGGCGTGCCACACCGCACCCGGGGTGCTCACGGTTGCGACCGGCATGGCGAACTGGGTGGAGGCGACAGCTGAGACACCAGTTTCCGGGCGAGCGTCCTGCCCCAACGCTCCAGGCATGATCTGGAGGGCTTGGCCTGCTGCGTTGACCCGTCCCATCTGTCCCTTGACGACGGCGACCACCGTGGGGGAATCCGTCGACGGGAGCGGTAGGAGGTCGGCGTACAAGTCTGCCGACACTGTGTTGTCCTCAGCCGCCTCGGGAAGAGGCAGCAGAGACCCGCCGGCGGTGAATCGGATACGTGAGATGGCAGCGAAACCACTCAGAGTCCAGGTGACTTGGCTGGCGAGCAGCCGACGTTGAGATTCTGAGAGTTGGGCTGCGGACGCACTCAGTGGCACGGTGACGACGCCAACGGCGTCAACCGTGGTCGTCCCGACGGCTCTCACCCCTGCCGGCAGTGCCGTGCGAAGTGCAGGCTTCAGGTATTCCGGCACACCCGCCATCATCGCCCTGAGCGCGGCGTCAGGGGTAGCCCCCAGGCTCGGCAGATGAATGACGTCCGGGACCAGGCGGTCAGCGTCGGCGGCGAAGAAGTAGACCGGAATCGCCGACCAAGCGCGCTGGAAGGTGTATTGCGAGATCAGCAGCCCTTCGGGAGGCCGGGAAATCCGCCATTGTCCGGATTCCTGGGCCATGCCGAAATCATGTTTGAGCGTCTGCGATTCCCCTGGGTGGTAATGACCTTCGGCATCAACAGTGCCGATGATCGGAGCCTGGAGAGAAGCCGTCGCCACCGTGCTGGTCGGCTTGTGATTGGTGGCCTGGTAAATCGTCGCTCCGGAATGGGGATCCCAGCGGTCCGCCATGTCCTTCGTGAGGTAGGCACGCGCGACGCGGTAGTCGTCGCGAGCACTCGTCATGGCTTGCAGGAAACCGCCCACGACAAGGTCAATCGATGCGCCATCAGCAGGAGGCTGAGGAGCGACGTCAATGCCCTCCCGCTGACCTGAGGCTTGGTGTGGGTCTTCAGCCTGTGTCACTGCCCCTGTGGACGGCACCTCGGCGCAACCTGCCAGTAGGAGGGCGGCTCCCGACAGCACGGCACGTCGTGTGGGACGCAGTGTCATCGCTCCTCCTCCGATTCGGTCGGACCGGCATCGCTCGGCGCAGCGGGTAATGGGGACTCGACGATCACTGCCCCGGAATCCCTCGGAATGACCAGCCGGAAGAAGGCACCATCTCCGGGTCGTCCCCACGCCGTCAACCAGCCATGGTGCAGGTTGGCGTCCTGACGAGAAATGGCCAGGCCGAGACCACTGCCACCCACGGTGCGTACCCGGGACGGGTCTCCACGCCAGAACCTGCCGAAGACCTTTTCTGCCTGCCATGGCTCGAATCCGACTCCGTGGTCACGCACGGCGACCCCTACAGCACAGTCATTACCGACGACGGTCACCTCGACCGGCCTTCCCTCGGCATGCTCAACAGCGTTCGACAACAGGTTCCTGACGATGCGGCTGATCCGTCGCGGGTCAACCTCAGCAGTCTGCGTCGTATCGGCGGTCAGTACGATCGGAACTCCCAGGCGCTCTGCGAGCGGAGTCACGTCGACGGTCTCGGCGCGCACGAGTTCGACGATGTCACAGTCTTCCAGTGTCAATTGTGCGGCGCCGGCGTCAAACCGAGAGATCTCGAGCAGGTCGGCCAACAGAACCTCGAAACGCTCCATCTGGGCCCGCATGAGCTCGACCGACCGCACCTGGACCGGATCATCGGGATTGGCCTCGATCATGTCGGAGGCCATCCGCATCGTCGTCATGGGGGTGCGCAACTCGTGGGAGACATCCGAGACGAACTGCTGCTGCAGTGTCGACAGCCTCTCCAATTCCCCAATTCGCCGATCCAACTGGGCTGCCATGTCATTCATCGACTGGGCAAGGGTCGCGAGGTCGTCAGTCCCCCGCACCGCCATACGCTCGTCCAACGCCCCGTCGGCCAATTTCGACGCTGTGATGGAGGCTTGCCGAATGGGTTGGGACAGGTGACGGGTCGCCAAGTAGGTTGCTAGGGCGATGGCCAGGGCCATGAGGGCTCCGACGCTGATGACGCTGCGTCGCAGCAACTCGACGGTGGCGACCTCCTGGGTCTCCGAAAAGATGAAGTAGACCGGGATGGACTGGCTGGCCCCGGGGGACCACAAGGTCGATCCGACGACAATCCCGGGGACGTCAGGACGCACGTGGTCGGTGTAATGGACCATCGTCGGCGCAGTCCACATCCCGCTCGACTCCCCCACCTTCGCGGTAAGTTCAGCCGGGACGGAGTCCGGCGAGACCCCCTGGGAAATGAGTCCGGAAACAGGACCCTGGATGAGGACGTGATACTGCCCCGACTGTCCAGCTGCGTCGTCTGCAAGTCGATTGAGCCGCTCGTAGAGAGAGGCAGTGCGCAGATCGGTGTCACGTAGTTGGCCCTGGATGCGATTGATCGTCGTGGTCGTCTCCGCAATGGCAGAGGCGCGTTTGGCGTCGAGGATTCCCACGGTGGCCTGACGAACCAGGAAGAAGCCACCGACGACGAGAATGACCAGACTGCTCGACATGGTGATGGTCACCATGCGCAACGGCAATGACGACCACCACAGTCGTCGCGGCCCGGCGAGCCAGGACTGGGGCCAAGCAGGTCGTCGGGGGCGGCCAGCATGCCGCGCCGGGGTGATCAGCTTTCCTCCCCGGGTGTCCTGATGCGATATCCGACTCCGCGCACCGTCACGATCATCTGTGGACGTTCTGCGTTGCGTTCCACCTTGGAGCGCAATCTCTGCATGTGGACATTGACCAACCGGGTGTCCGCATTACTGGTGTAGCCCCAGACTTCCCGCAGCAGGGTCTCACGGCTGAACACCTTGTTGGGATGTTGGGCCATCGTCACGAGCAGGGAGTACTCCAATGGCGTCAAGGAGATCTCTTCCCCACCTCGCTGCACCAGGTGAGCGGCAGGATCGATGGTCAGGTCCCCGACGGTGATGATGCCCCCCTCATCCCGCTGAGCAGCTGGGGTGCGAAGCCGGGCTCGGATTCGGGCTACAAGTTCTGCGGAGCGGAAGGGCTTGGAGACGTAGTCATCAGCACCGGCTCCCAATCCACGAACGACGTCAGGGGTGTCGGAGCGCGCTGTCAGCATGATGATCGGGACGCCGGATTCGCCTCGGATGTCCTGGCAGATCTGGATGCCGTCACGGCCCGGAAGCATGAGGTCGAGGAGGACGAGTGCGGGTTTGCGCTCACGAAAGACGTCCATGACGTCGTTGCCGTGCCCGACCCACACGGTCGAGAATCCCTCCTTCACCAGGACGAGCTGGAGCATCTCGGCCAGAGCCGGGTCGTCATCGACGACGAGGATCGGCCCATGTTCACCGGTGGCGCTCACCACAGACCTCCTGACTCATTCCGGGATGGTGCACATCGTAGCCCCAATGGCATCCGGCCATCGATCAATTCAGGGCGGGGGTGTCCGTAGCGGTGGCGAGCATCGCCGCCGTGCCGTTCTGGCGGTGGAGGACGGCTCGCCATAGGCCACGCGGCTCAGAGGAGAAGACGTCCTCCGGGTGCGCGATGGCGCGAATCCAATCACCGCGAATGAGCTCAGCCTCGAGTTGTCCAGGCCCCCACTCCGCGTATCCGGCAAAGATCCGTACATCCGTGAACGCTCCCACGACCAATTCCGTCGGGGTGTCGAGATGGAGCAGACCGATCAGTCCTTGGACTCGTCGCCACCCCGGCGGTTCCTCGCTGGAACGCTGCACACGTGCCAGACAAATCGCTCCGCTGGGCGACATCGGACCCCCGAGGAAGAGGTCCTGGGGCGGGGTCGCCAGATGGACCCATCCGGGCAGTTGTCGGCGGAGGGTTCCCGGGGCGCACGGCTGATTGACGATGACGCCCAGGACTCCATCGAGGCCGACGTCGACGAGGTAGACGACGGACTCGTAGAAAACGCCCTCGTCAATCTGGTGACTTGCCACCAGCAAGTCACCAGCCTTGAGGGGATTCGCGAGTCTCACAACGCCCATTGTGTCACCGGTGACCGGGAAGAAGCTGTATCTCAAGGGAGGCCCCACCCAGACCTTCTGCATCAATGCGATGGGCGGGCACTCCGGCATCTTGTTCGATGCCCTGCGCACCCGTCGTGAGGACCAGGCAGGGCCCGACGGCGCGATCGAGGCGGCCGCTGGGTGCGTTGTCATCACTGCTCGACGTCGGTTGCGACGAGATCTTTCACGCCGCTGCGGCCGTGAGCAAGGTGCGTGCAGTGGCGCATCCAGGATTCACGCCATCTCGCAACGTCTGAGCCAATTGGAATTCAGACACCGACCACGGCTCGAGGGAAATGCTGCCCAGGGCAGCATCTATCTCGTGTTGCCGAAAACGCCACGACATGGCGCCTCGAGCCATTCGGCATGACCACGGCGTCACCAAACCGTGCTCCAGGGCCGCGCACACCCATTCCCATTCGCCGCGAATGGCCAGCAGGAGCACCGACATTTCAGGAACGGCCAGGGCACATGGCTCGTCAAGGATGTAGTGGTCTGCAACCTGCCACCGGTGGACGACGATGCCGTCTCGTCGAATATGACGAGTAGGGCTGAAAGCCTCAACCTGATGCACGGTACCGAGACCCGAGGAGTCAGCGTCGAGTGGCGTCACCCCCTGTAGCGCAAGTGCAACCTGCCCGACCAGCACGCTCTCGGGATGCCAGGCCCGCAAGGCGCGGATCCTGACGTCCGTTTCGCCGACTCGATCGGCCGGGACCACAACGCCGGGTAGGAGACGGGTGGCACGCCCGGCGGCGACAGCACGGTCGGCCTGTCCTCGTAGTGGGCTTGTCCTGGTGATCCGTGCAATACCGTCGTTGTCGAGCCATTCAGTTTCAAGTTCTCTCATACCTACAGTTGTCGTCCGAACCTCGGATTTCAGTCACTCTTTCTCAGTTCTGTGGACAACTCACGGCTGGGTCGTCATCCCCCCTGTGGACAACAAGTTTTGACGAACGGGCGTCATCGGCGACGTGACCACGTGCCTCATAATGAGGTCCATGAATTTCGCCCACCACAGCGACATCGACGACCTGGATTCAGCACAGCCAACGGACACCACTGAGCGGCCCACGGTGTTGTTCGCCTGCATCCACAATGCCGGCCGGTCCCAACTGGGTGCTGCCTATGCGCACCATCTCTCCGGAGGAAGCGTAGAGGTGCTCTCGGCCGGATCCGAACCTGCGGGGTCGATCAACACCCTTGTCCGGGACGTACTGCTGGAGGACGGGATCGACATCTCGACGGAAACGCCGAAACTGCTTGTCCCGGAAGCTGTCAAGGCATCTGACATCGTCATCACGATGGGTTGTGGAGAGACCTGTCCGGTTTATCCGGGAAAGCGATACGAGGACTGGGACGTCGCTGACCCGGCCGGTCAGGACCTGGCGACCGTTCGCGAGATCCGCGACGATGTCAAGCAGCGTGTCGAGGAACTACTCACATCACTCGACGTTCCTGTACAAGCCTTGTGTCAGCCTGGCCACAAGTGAAGTGTCCCGAACTCCAGGCGGAAGAGAGATTGAAACCACAGCAGGCATGCGCACGTGAGCGAGCGTCATGACGCGGTGGCCAGCTCCAGGCCAAGCACGATGAGAGGAGGAAACGCCGAACACCTCTCACCCAGGGCGCACGTGTCGAACTCGTGGCGCTGGCCGAGCACGTACGCCTGTGCAGTCGCGCGCCTCTCCATTTTGGAAATTTGAGCTTCACCTGCGCTCAAGTGGCTGCCACGGCTCAGGCTGAAACAATTCGTCCACCGTGCACCCGAAGACAGTTGCCATGTTGAAAGCCAAGGAGAGCGAGGGGTCATGTTTGCCGTTCTCCACGGAGATGATGGTCTGGCGCGTGACGCCGAGTATTGTGGCCAGCTTTTTTTGGGACAAACCGAGACGAGCGCGCTGCTCCACCATGCGATTGCGCATCACGACTCCCGCTTCTTGATGACCAGATACGCAATGCCGCAGCTCGCCCAGCCCAGGAGGACGAGGCCCCACAGCCAATCGCGATGGATGTGCAGATCGCGCAGCGAGGGGAGGAACAGTGCCACCATCTCGAACACTGACAGGACGATCATGATAACGACGAAGGCGTAGTAACCGGCCTTCTGCAGCCAGAGGTCCTCCACCGACACCTCCGGGCGCTGGACCGCTCCCTTCATGGTGGTGCGATCGACGGTGAACAGCGCGACGAACGCAAAACCCATCGGAATCATAACCAGGCCGATGGCCAATGCCTTCATCCAGCCCTGGGGGTCGGTTCGGTTCGCCGCAAAGTACAGCAAACCGAACAGCACACCGACGACGACGCCGCCGGCGATCCCAATGGGCGCGACCGGACGTCCGCTCTTGGTACGACCCCACGTCCTGGGTTCCATGATGACCTCCTGATGTCAGGTATGCATTACGTAATGAAGACTATACGTACAGTATTTAGTGCGTCAAGGTATCTTTACGTATCCGCATCGGGATGTGCAGCCGAACGCGTGCGACGGGGACAAGGCCGAGAGCTGGGCATTTGCCCCCAACTCCAGCGATCAAGGCGTGATGTCCCTAACAGGCGTCGCAGGTTGATCCCAACGCAGCGTTCGCCGAATACACAGCTAGCCACCAGTCAGCCGGGATGTGGGGAATAACAACATCCGAGGTCACTGAGGCCGGAACACGAGTTGCTGATTGCTGACGATCAGGCCGCAAACTCCGACCTCGCTACCGGACACGCGTTCATTGACTATCGAGACTTGGCTACCCAGCGCAAGATCACCAAGCGTGCCCGGAAGCTGCGTGACAAGGCGATCAGTCGGGGACGTCAGTTCCCTGCGTAATGTGTCCGCAATCGTAGTAGCTCGAACGCGGTACAGTTTCGATTGCGGACAGGGATTATGTGACGTTCTCGACGGCCATCAGAGGCCGATCGACGAGGAGACCCGAGCACGGCTAGCGGCCGGTCGAGGCGCACGTGCCGAAGGGCATCGGGCCGCGCGTGCTGGCTGCGTTGGGCGCGCATCTGGATCCCAAGGTGCTGGCGCAGCTGGAGCTGCGCGAGACGAAGAAGCAGGCCCGCTCGGCCGCGTTCGAGGCCGGCCGGGACCTGTCGGCCGAGCTGGAAACCATGCGTGCGGCCGGGAAGCAGTGGGAGGACGAGTTCGAGACCAAGGTTGCCGAACGTGAGGCAGCCGACCGGATCAAGGAGCGGCTGGAGCACGAGCTCGCGGCCGGGTGCTACGAGGACGTCGACACGGCCCTGAAGGCATGGAAGGACGCCCACCCCGAGGTGGACAGGTTCCATGCCAAGGACCGCGAGGACTACGTCCAGCGCGGCCAGGCGGCATTGGACGAGGCACTGGAACGCGCTCAGCGCGAACGTCAGGTCGGCGCGTGAAAGAAGATCCCCGTGGCCATCGGCCACGGGGATCAGGGTCGGGCTCAGGGATTCGAGAACACGTAGACGCCCCCGGACGGCGAGGGCATCATTGTGAAGTCGAACGCCAGGTCGCGTCCGAACTTCTCGGCGTCGAAGTAGGTCTGCGCCGCCTCGGGCCAGCGATCCATGTAGCTGGTCTCGGTGAGCCAGTGCTCGACGAAGTCGGCCCACGAGTCGAACTCGCCGTGGAGGTGGTCGATGAAGTCCGAAGGCACGGGCACGGAGCCGTTCCCAGCGGCCACGTACGCCCCGCTGGCGACCCACGCGGAGAGCGCGGGCCAGAGCCAGGGCTCGACCTCCGCGTACGCGTCAGCCCACTCCTGGGCCTCGCTCAGGCCCATCTCGTGGAAGCCCGGCCACGGGCCATCTCCATCGAGGCACCAGATCTCCTCGCAGCCCACTCTGAGCGGCGCACCAGCCAGCTGGTGCAGCCTCTCGACGGTGAGCTCGCCGGCGTCGGCCGCGTCGATCCAGGCGCCCACGAGCCGGCCGGCGTTGTAGCAGCTGAGGCACCCGGGCCACACGCGCAGCGACATCGTGGCTGTGGTCTCGGTGGTGGTCATGGGAGCGCTCCTCTCGGTCGGCCGGGAGAACCTCTCCCCCGCGTGCGACGGCGCTCCCGGCCGCGCTGGCGCGGCTACTGCCGGTGCCGCGGTAGCTTCTTCACCGAGTTGCACAACAACGCGGTAGACTTGCTGCGCACTGCCGGCGTGATGGTGGTGGGCCGGCTCGCTGAGCCGAGACGAGGCGGTGGCGTGCCGCTGGGCTCCGGGGCCCTACCCCGGGCATCCGTGGCACGTGAAGGACCCTCGTGAAGAAGCACGCCCCCAACGACAACAAGTTGGCATCGCCTACTACCGCTACTCGTCGGCATCCCAGAACGAGGCGTCGATCGAGCAGCAGCAGCGTCTGGCCAGGCAGTGGGCGCAGTCTCAGGGACTCACCCTCGTCGAGGAGTACAAGGACCTGGTCAAGACCGGTCGGAACATGGAGCGGCCAGGCTTGCAGAAGATGCTGGCCGAGGTGCCGACGATCCGACCCGCCTACCTGGTGACGTGGAAGGTCGACCGTCTGGGTCGTGACCGACGCGACCTGATGGAGATCCGGCACCGGCTGATGGCGGCGGGGGTGCGCATCCACTACATCGAGGGCATCGACCCGAGCGAGGCAGCTGAGTCGGTGCTCATGGAGTCCGTCTTCGACGGCTTCGCCGAGTTCTATTCGTTGAACCTGTCGGCGAACATCCGGCGAGGGGTGCACTTCAACGCCGAGAACGCGCGGGCCAACGGGCACAAGATCTTCGGTTACCTGATCGGCGTGGACAAGAAGTACGTCGAGGACCCGCAGACGGCTCCGTTCGTGCGGCAGATGTTCAGCGACTACGCGCGCGGGGTTTCCATGAAGACCATCTCCGACCAGCTCAACGCGCAGGGCGTGCGCACGGTGCGGGGGTACGAGTTCACGCCGAAGGCGCTGAACAAGCTGCTCAAGGCGCGCTGCTACATCGGCGAGTACTCCTACGCGGGGCACGTGATTCCTGGCGGGATGCCTGCGCTGGTGGACGAGGCGCTGTTCGAGGAGGTCCAGAGGCGGTTCTCGGTGAACAAGCGTCTCGGGGCCAGGACGAAGGCGCAGCTGGCCGCGATGGGCGACGACGCCCCCGACTACTGGCTCACCGGGCACCTGTGGTGCGAACGCTGCGGCGCGCCCATGGAGGGCGTCAGCGGCACCTCGAAGACGGGCCGCAAGCACCGCTACTACTACTGCCTGAACCAGCGCAAGAAGCGGTGCACGGCCAAGCCGGTGCGCAAGGACGACCTGGAGGCGCGCGTCGTCCAGATCATGGAGGGCTTCCTCGAAGACACCGAGATGCTGGCCTCCCTGGCCGTGGACATGGCTGATCACTACCGGGCCACCCATGGGCGCCGCGAGGCCGCCCTGGAGGCGCTGGAGGCCCAGCGGCGGGACGTGGAGAAGAAGCTGGCGAACTTCATCAAGGCGATCGGCATGGGCATCTTCAACGAGGACACGCAGGCGGCGATGGAGGCCCTGCGCGCGCAGAAGGACGAGCTGGAGACCGCCCTCCAGACCGAGCGGGTCAAGGCCGTGCTGGCCGAGGACGAGAGCTCGATCGGCGCCTTCTACGGAAGGTTCGCGAAGGCGACGATGGACACGGTAGAGACGCGTGAGCAGCTGCTGGGCTACTTCGTCGACAAGATCTTCGTCTCGGCCGAGAACGCTGAGCATCGCGTCGTGGTTCTACGAGCACGGCACCGAGATCACGCACGACAACCTCGTGCAGGCAAAAGAAACGGGGGACGTGCTGACCCTCTCACGAGAGTTCGACACTTCCCCCTCAGGTGGAGATGGCGGGAATTGAACCCGCGTCCTTGAAAGACCGTCCAGACATTCTCCGGGCGCAGTCGATGCTGTCGTTGTTACTCGGCTCCTGCACTCACACCGACATGGTGCAGACAAGCCCAGTCACGGAAAAGTCCCGTACAGCCTCCGTGACCACGGCTGTACAGCAAGCCTTCTAAACGAGGCCAGAATCCGGACGGAAGGCTACATCCGGGCTGACCCTTCGATCACTGATCAGGCAGCGAGAGCGAAGTCAGTGCGAGTGTTCTCGGCACTTATAGGTTTCCAGGGGTCGTTAACGAGTTGACCCTGGGTCCTCGGCCCGCTTCTCCTGGAACAACCATTCCAAGTCGAAACCAGTCATCCCCTCTATGCTGTTGTATTAGTCAAGTCTACCTCATCGGCCCCGAGTCACCGAACCCGTCAGCCGACGCCGACCGTCGTCGAAGAACTTCAGCGGGATCGCGTCGAGCAGCGGATTCGTCCACTCGACACCCTCGAAGGCACGAGCGGCGTGAGTGATCGTCCCGGCGAACCACGCCATTCCGACGAGGGGGAAGGCGATGACAAGCATGCCCGTTTTGGCAACAACCCCCAACACAACCATGGCCAACAACAAGGCAAGCACCTGGAAATTGGCCTGATGGGCAACTTGACGACGAGTCCAAGAACCTCGCGGCGAAATCGCCACACCCAACATCGGACCCAGCGGCCCGAAGAAGAGCGGGGACAACCCGATCAGCCCGGCAGCCAACGATTCCCCAGGAGCGATACGTGCAGTCTGGGAGGAACGGACCCGACCACCGATAACAGCCAGACCAGCCAGGGTCGCATTGAGATCAGCTCGTGTCACCGCGGCCAGGGCACGACTCACCCTGTCCTCGAAGTCAGCAGGCGAGAGCCGACCGTCGACATAGGAATTCCGCAAGAAGTCAACGACTCGATCACGCTGAGCGTCGTTGACGAGCCACTGATCCTCTCCCGACTGCCACGACTGACAACTGTTCACGGCATCCATCATGATCCGGTCCGTTGCCCAAACCAATGAAGGCCGCCTCGACATCGACCGCAGTCATAGGGCCACGGCATGAACACAGACCAGCGTCTCAGTCTTGTCCCTCGAATCCGCGAATCGCCTGGACGATGGTCACGATCATCCAGATCAGTCCGACCGTACCGAGCGCCGCGCTGTCACCAGAGAATGCGGGAGGAGAGAACGCCCCGAAAAAGCCCATCAAGGCGAAGAACATGACCTGAGTGATGAGCTGGCGCTTCACCCTGCGTCGCGCCCAGGATCCCCTCCTCGTCACCGCAACACCAATAGCCGGACCGACTGGTCCGCTGATGAATGCTGACAAGGCACACAGCCCGACGCCCTTCGTCGTCCTCTCGGCAGGAATGTCAGGCAGGGGTGCCCTGATGGCTTCGGGAACCGATAGCTTGAAGGGCGGCAGCCCGCGGTAGCCCTGGTCAAGCTCGGACCGGGTGCGCGCCAACAAGGTTATCTCGGTGCGACGCTCTCGCTCCGCGTCGTCAATCACTCCGTGGGCGTAGGCGTCATTGATGTGGTCGAGGACTCTCTCGCGTTGTTTGTTGGTCACCCGCAGCGAGGCATTCTCCGGTTGCCACCCGGAACTCATCGGGACACGTCCCTCCCGAAATCGCTCAACTGCGAAACAGCATCTCGCAACTCAGCAATCTGTTCGGCCACGCGGACGGGGGCGGTGCCACCGCGTCCGGACCGGGAGCGCACCGACCCCTCGACCGTCATGACTTCACGGACCTGCGGGGTGAGTCGGGGATCAATGGCTGCCAGCTCGTCGTCAGTGAGATCGGCCAGTTCCTTGCCCTGGGACTCGGCCTCACGCACGCATGCCCCGGAAAGCTCATGGGCGATGCGGAACGGCACTCCCTGCCGCACCAGCCACTCGGCGACATCGGTGGCCAGGGAGAATCCCTGACCAGCCATATCGGCCATGCGCTCGGTGTTGAACACCGCGGTGTCCATCATCCCGGTCACGGCAGGAAGCAGCAGATGGAGCTGATCGATCTGGTCGAAGACCGGCTCCTTGTCCTCCTGCAGGTCCCGCGCATATGCCAGCGGCATGCCCTTGAGGGAAGCCAGGAGACCAGCAAGGTCGCCGATGAGTCGGCCCGCCTTGCCACGGGCGAGCTCGGCGATGTCAGGGTTCTTCTTCTGCGGCATGATGGACGACCCGGTCGAGAACGAGTCGTCAAGGGTGACGTAACTGAACTCGCGGGTGTTCCAGATGATGATCTCCTCGCTGAGCCGCGAGAGGTCAACCCCAACCTGGGCAGCCACGAAGGCGAACTCGGCAACGACGTCGCGAGCCGCGGTGCCATCGATCGAGTTGGGAGCAGACGAGGAGAACCCGAGGTCCCGTGCGACGGCTTCCGGATCCAGACCGAGTGACGACCCCGCAAGGGCCCCCGAGCCGTACGGAGAGCAGTCCATCCTGACATCGAGGTCGCGGAAACGCTGCACGTCACGCACCAGCGGCCAGGCGTGAGCAAGCAGATGATGGGCCAACAGCACCGGCTGGGCGTGCTGCATGTGGGTACGACCAGCAATGACGGCGTCACCAGCCTCCTCGGCCCGTTGCGTCAACACGTCGACCAGTTCCAGCACCTCGCCGGCCAGACTGCGAGCCTCCTCACGCAGATACCGACGCAGCAGCGCAATGATCTGGTCGTTACGAGAGCGACCAGCACGCAGACGTCCGCCGAGATCCTCACCGGCTCGTTCCATGAGGCCGCGCTCGAGGGCGGTGTGAACGTCCTCGTCATCAGGGCCGGCGACGAATCGTCCGGAGATGACATCGTCCTCAAGCTTGTCGAGAGCCTCGATCATGCCTTGGTACTGCTCGTCGTCCAGCAGACCCGCGGCGTGGAGAACTCCGGCGTGGGCCCTGGAACCAGCAATGTCGTGGCGTGCCAACCGCCAGTCGAACTGGGTCGACACGGACAGGGCCGCCAATGCGTCGGACGGCCCACCGGAGAAGCGTCCACCCCACAATGCCATCGGACGGGCAGAGCTGTTCCGGTTGTGGTCATGCGGTTCGGTAGTCAAGAAGAACTCCTCGCTCGGGGACGTGATTTTCAGCTTACCCACCACCATGACCGTCCCCGTTCATCTGTGGCGTTTCCCGAGGATCCGCAGTGGAACGTCAGGCTGTCACCGAATCGACGAGGCCGGGGAGGGCGTCGACGAAGGACTGGGCCTGCTCCGTGGTCAGGATGTAAGGAGGAGCCAGCCTCAGCGTCGACGGATTGGCCGCATTGACGATGAACCCAGCCTCGCGGGCCGCAACGACGAGGTCGGCAGCAATCTCGGAATCGAACTGGACACCGAGCAAGGCGCCACTCCCCCGCACCTCGGTGATGCGAGGATGACACTGCCTCAGCGTGGTCGACAGCAAGGTACCGATCTGACGGACCTGCGAGAGAAGGTTGTCCGACTCGATGGTGTCGATAACTGAGAGAGCAGCTGCACAGGCCAGCGGGCCGCCACCGAAGGTCGTCCCGTGTTGTCCGGCGGAGAGGATGCCGGAGACGTCGGGTCCGAAGCCCATCGTCGCCCCGATGGGGAAGCCGCCGCCCAGAGCCTTGGCAAGGGTCATGATGTCGGGTGTGATGTGAGCGCCATGGTAGGCGAACCAGTGACCGGTGCGTCCCATCCCACACTGCACCTCGTCAACGACCATCAGGACGTCGTGGGAGGCCGTCAGCTCACGTACCCGTTGCAGGTACTCCACTGACAGCGGCACGACCCCGGCCTCTCCCTGAACCGGCTCGACGAAGACCCCGGCGACGTCCCCCTCCTCCAACTCGGCGGCGAGAGAATCGGGGTCCTCCGCAGGGACGAAGGTGACGTCAACGGCTGAGGGGCCGAAGGGCCGACGATAGGCGATCTTGTGCGTCACCGAGAGAGCGCCCAGGGTCCGACCGTGGAAGGCGTGCTCGAGCGCGATGATACGTCCGCCTGGCTTGCGGGCAAGACACATCTTGATCGCGGCCTCGTTGGCCTCGGCACCCGAATTCGACAGGAAGACCGCGGATCCCTGTGGAGCCTTGGCCAGGGCCAACAGCTTCTCGGCAAGGCCGAGCTGCGGCCCGGTGGTGAAGAAGTTCGAGACGTGGGCAAGGGTCGCGGCCTGATGGCTGACGGCCTCAACCCATACGGGATGCGCATAGCCCAGGGCGTTGACGGCAATACCACCGAGCAGATCGAGGTACTCCTTGCCGTCACTATCGACGACGACGCAACCGTGACCGCGTTCCAGGCACAGCTGGGGGCTGCCGAACACGCCAAGCAGATCGCGCCGGTAGCGCTCCCGCCAGGTGCCAGTCGTCTGGTCGTCAGTCATCGTCATCCCCCCAGACATAGTCATCGCGCCGGGCCATCGTCCCGACTCCCCTGGTGGTGAAGATCTCTAACAACAAGGCGTGCTCGATTCGTCCGTCAACGATTGCCGCGCTCGCGACCCCTCCGTCAATGGCGTCGAGCAAGGCCTGGCCCTTGGGCCGCATCCCCTCCCCCAGGCGAGGGATCATGGCGCGCAGATCCGTGTCCGAGATCTCCGAGATGAGGGTGTGCGGATCCGGCCAGGCGCCGTAGATACCAGCAACATTCGTCAGCATGACGAGTTTCTCGGCACACAGAGCTTGGGCGATGGCGGTTGCAGCGGCGTCAGCGTTGACGTTGAGGACCTGCCCGGTCGGTCGGCTGACCTCGTCGACCTCGGGACTCACCGGAGCAATGACGGGGATCTGCCCGCGATCCAACATGGAGTTGATGAGTTCGGTGTTGACGTCGACGATGTCTCCGACCAGGCCCATGTCGATCCGTTCCCCATCAACGATGACCCGGGACTTCCGCGCCGCCAACAGTCCGGAATCCTCGCCCGACATGCCAGCCGCAAGTGGCGCGTAGGAATTGATCCGGTTGACGAGCTGACGGCCGACCTGGCCGACGAGCACCATCCGGACGACCTCCATGACCTCGGGAGACGTCACCCGCAAACCGTTGCGGAACTCCACGGGTGTCGCGGATTCGGCGAGCATGGCGTTGATCTGAGGTCCGCCGCCATGGACGACGATGGGACGGATACCCACCGACGCCATGAAGACGATGTCGTCGGCAAAGGCCTGCTGCAAGCCCGGGTCAACCATGGCATTGCCACCGTACTTCACGACGACGGTCCGGCCCTGGAACCGTCTGATCCAAGGTAGCGCTTCGACCAGCACCTCGGACTTTCGCTGAGCCGAGAACTGTGAATCGTTGAGGGGAATGTCAAGAGTAAGGGTCATGATGTGTATGCGCTGTTCTCTTCGACGTACTCGTGGGTCAGGTCATTGGTCCACATCGCGGCCTCGACGTCACCAGCGTGCAGGTCAATGTCGATGTGGACCTCTCGCGGGTTCATGTCGACGAGATCGCGGTCGTCGCCGATCCCTCCCGACCTGCACACCTGGATGCCGTTGACCGAGACGTCCACCGCGTCGGGATCGTAGGGGGCCACGTCCTCAGGCACGCATCCGACAGCTGCCAGGATTCGTCCCCAGTTGGGGTCGTTGCCGGCAATGGCGGTCTTGACGAGATTGGATCGGGTGACCTCGCGTGCGACGGCCACCGCAGCCTCGGTACTCGTCGCTCCGTGGACGGTCACCTTGACGTCGTGGTGGGATCCCTCGGCATCGGCGACGAGCTGGCGAGCCAGGTTTGCACACAAGTCGGTCAACGCAGAGACAAGGGCGTCACCCGTGAGGCTGACGCCGGATGCCCCGGACGACATCGCAACGACAGTGTCATTGGTCGACATGCAGGCGTCGGAGTCAACGCGGCTGAACGTGACGTCGCACGCCTGGGCCAGGGCGTCCTGGAATTCTTCGGGGTCCACGACGGCGTCGGTGGTGAGGAAGACGAGCATCGTCGCGAGCTGGGGAGCCAACATGCCTGCCCCCTTGGCGATACCTCCGAATCGTGTCCCATTCCTCTCGACGGTGGCGGCCTTGGGAACGGTGTCGGTCGTCATGATTGCTCGTGCCGCCGACTCGTCAACGGCGTCTCCCCTGTCCAAGGAGGTGTGCGCGGTCGTGGCTCCCACCAAGATTGAGGGCATGTCGAGTCGCACACCAATGACTCCTGTCGAGGCGACGACCACCTCGTCAGCCTGACAACCGACCAGGGTTGCGACGTGCTCGGCCTCGCACTGGGAGTCCGTCAGGCCGTCGATTCCGGTGCAGGCATTGGCGACAGCTGCATTCGCAATGACCGCTCGTGCCTTGTGGTCAGAAACAACCTGACGAGACCACTGCACGGGAGCGGCACTGACGCGATTGGTCGTGAACACTCCGGCAACGGTGTCGCGAGGGCCGTCGTTGACGATCAACGCTAGATCCGGGGCCGGTTTGGTTCGCAGCCCGGCCTGGACGCCACAGGCGCGAAATCCGAGCGGATAGGTAACGGACATGAATCCTCCTGTCACGGATTGAGGCCAACCAGGGGAAGCCCCGCTGTCTCGGGGAGCCCCATGGCCAGATTGAGGCTCTGGACGACAGCACCGGCGGTGCCCTTGACGAGGTTGTCGAGGGCGACGACGACGGTGGCCAGACCGTTGTCGAGGTCACCGACGGCATTGATGTGCGCCATCGCCGATCCGGCGACGTCATGGGTATCGGGGTGAGCATTGGTGACGTGGATGAGCGGCTCGTCGTGGTAGACCTCGCGCAGGCGTCCGACGAGTGTCGCGGTCGAGGCCTGGGACGGTGCGGTACACACCGCGAGAATTCCACGGGTCATGGGGACGAGAACGGCGCTGACGCTCAGGTGCGGATCCGTGGCACCTGAGGTACGCAGGGACTGCATGATCTCGGGGATGTGCCGGTGAGCATTGCCGACGGAATAGGGGTGGGCTCCCCCACTCATGCGGGAGAAGGTGAGGTCCGGACGACTCGACTTCCCGGCCCCCGAGGTCCCCACCACCAGGGTCACTGCCGTCTGAGAAGTGTCGACGAGGTCGACCAGCGGCGCCAAACCGAGGGCCACCGCCGAGGCATTGCAGCCGGGTCCGGCGATCCGCCTGGCCCTGACGAGGTTGCTGCGCTGCGAACCGCCGGCAGCCAGCGGAAGTTCCGGAAGACCATAGGTCCAGGTGCCGGCATGATCGCCGCCGTACCAGCGCTGCCAATCCGAGGACGACGACAGCCGGAAGTCTGCACCAGCATCGACGATGACGACATCAGGATTGACCTCGCTGAGCCCACTGGCAATCCTGCCGGAGGCGCCATGGGGAAGGGCCAGCACGACGGCGTCATGGCTCGCCAACCGATTGACGTCAATCTCGGACAGCGTCCGTTCCCCCGCCACCCCGACCAGGTGTGGCATCGCCTGGGCCACTCGGAGGCCAGCCTGCCGGTGCGCGGCCAGGTCCCCCATCGTCAGCTCGGGGTGTCGGGCCAGCAAGCGCACGACCTCAGCTCCCGCGTATCCGGAAGCTCCAACCACCGCGACGGTGAATCCTTTTGCGCTCATGTGCATATTTATACACTGGAATGCATGTTCCTCCAATTCGCATTCACAATGTGGAACCAGAATGCCGCCACCGCACTGTGAGCGCGGTGGCGGTCGTCAACGACTCAGCGCTTGCGGTTGCGCACGCGATTCGCCAGTGCTCGTTGCGCCTCACGCTTGGCGTCACGCTCACGAATGGCCTGACGCTTGTCCCAGTCCTTCTTGCCGGTACCGACGGCAATCTCGACCTTGGCGTAACCGTCCTTGAAGTACAGCTGCAGCGGGACGATCGTCTTGCCCGGGCCGTCAGCCTCCCGCGACAGCTTGGCGATCTCGCGTTTGTTGAGAAGCAGCTTGCGCTTGCGCATGACGTCGTGGTTGCGCCAGGTTCCGAAGGCGTACTCGGGGATGTGCAGGTTGTACATCCACACCTCACCCCTGTCATCGACCTGGGCGAAAGCGTCGGTCAAGGTGGCCTTACCGGCGCGCAGGGACTTCACCTCAGTGCCCTGTAGGACGAGCCCGGCCTCCCACTTGTCACCGATGGTGTAGTCGTGGGTGGCGCGACGATTACGCGCGACGACCTTGACTCCCTGTTCCCTGGGCATGGCGGACCTCCTTCGACACAGGACGTTCCATCCTATACGGAGGAACTCAGACCCTGAGGTACTTCTTGGTCGCAATGTAGGCCGGTGCCACGGACAACACGATGGCCACGACGATCATCCACGCGATCGAGGTCCACACCTGGGGCCACCCAATCCACGCCACCGTCGTGATGGAATGAGCCATCTTGCGCATGACCACCAAGTCGGCGCCCAGGGCGAGGGTGAGGCAGGCCAGCAACGCTCCGATGAGACCCGCGATAAGGGACTCCAGGAGGAAGGGCATGAGGATATAGGCGTTCGAAGCACCTACCAACTTCATGATGCCCAGTTCGCGACGTCTGGCGAAGGCAGCCATCCGAATGGTGTTGCCAATCTGCAAGGCCGCAGCGACCAACAAGAGCACCGACATTCCGAAGGTCACCCATTTGAGGGCATTCATCCACAGAAATATCGGGTCCAACACGTTGTGCAGGTCAACGACCGACTGCACACCGGGCAGGCCCTGCGCCTCCGTCACCACCCCCTGATATTGCTGGGGATCGACCAATTTGACGCGATAGGAATCCTGAATGGTGTCCTCGGTGAGAACATCCTTGACCGGTGAATCCGCATAGATGCGCTGGTACTCCTGGAAGGCCTCGTGCTTGGACTCGTAGTAGACATGCGAGACCTGAGGATTGGTCTGCAGAGCCTGACGAATCGCGTCCTTCTGAGCCTGGGTGGCGGCCTTTTCCCCCGAGCACTGCGCCCCCGAGACACCGTCAACGCACAGGAAGACCGAGACCTCGACCTTGTCGTACCACTTGCCCTTGAGCAGGTCGACCTGCTGGGTGGCCAGCAGGGCCGCCCCGAACAGGGACAGGGAAACCCACATCGTGACGATGACGGCCAGGGTCATCGTCGCATTGCGGCGTAGCCCGGACCACGTCTCTCGCAAGGTGTGACGCATGTATTTCCTCGTTCTGTCTCGTGTCGGGGATCTCAGGAGTTGCGGTAAACGCCCTCGTTCTCGTCCCGGACGACATGTCCGGATTCGAGCTCGATGACTCGTCGTCTCATCTGGTCAACGATCGTCGAGTCATGAGTGGCCATGACAACGGTGGTACCAGTGCGGTTGATGCGATCAAGGACCTTCATGATGCCCACGGCAGTATCAGGGTCGAGGTTTCCGGTCGGCTCGTCGGCGATGAGGATCTTGGGACGATTGACGAAAGCCCTGGCCAAGGCGACGCGCTGCTGCTCACCACCGGAGAGCTCATCGGGCATCCGCTTCTCCTTGCCATCCAAGCCGACCAGTTCCAAGGTCTCGGGGACGACGGTACGAATCTCCTTGGTCGACTTGCCGATGACCTGCATCGCGAAGGCGACGTTGTCGTAGACCGACTTGCCCGGCAGCAGGCGGAAGTCCTGGAATACCGTACCGATCTGACGACGCAGGGCCGGCACCTTCCACGACCTCAGCTGATTGAGGTTCTTACCGGCGACGTAGAGGGTTCCCCTCGTCGGGCGGTACTCGCGCAGGATCAGTCGAATGAAGGTCGACTTGCCCGAACCGGACTGGCCGACGAGGAAGACGAACTCCCCCTTGTCGATGTCGACGTTGACGTCGGACAAAGCGGCCTGACTCTGTCCGGAATATGTCTTCGTGACGTTTTCGAAGGTGATCACGTCTGTCCCGTCAGTCAGTCTCGTTCTTGCGACGCCAACGGATGCCGGCGTCAATGAAGTCGTCGATGTCGCCGTCGAAGACCGCGTCGGTGTTGCCAACCTCGTGATTGGTACGCAGATCCTTGACCATCTGGTACGGATGCAGCACGTAGGAGCGCATCTGGGCACCCCACGAGTTGCCTTCCGACTTCAGCGAGTTCATCTCGGCTTCCTGCTCCTCGCGAGCCTTCTCCAGCAGCTTGGCCTGCAGGACTCGAAGGGCGGCAGCCTTGTTCTGGATCTGGGAACGTTCGTTCTGACAGCTCACCACGATGCCGGTGGGAAGGTGGGTCAGGCGGACAGCCGAGTCGGTGGTGTTGACTCCCTGGCCACCGGGGCCGGACGCGTGGAAGACGTCGACGCGCAGGTCCGACTCCGGAATGTCGACGTGGTCGGTCTCCTCGACGACGGGGAGCACCTCGACACCAGCGAAGGAGGTCTGACGACGTCCCTGGTTGTCAAAGGGGCTGATACGCACCAGACGGTGAGTACCCTGTTCGACTGACAAGGTGCCGTAGGCGAAGGGAGCATGGACGACGAAGGTCGCGGACTTGATGCCCGCCTCCTCCGCGTACGAGGTGTCAAGGACCTCGATCTTGTAACCGTGACGCTCAGCCCAGCGCAGATACATCCGCAGCAACATCTCGGCGAAGTCAGCCGCGTCGACGCCACCAGCCTCCGAACGGATGGTGACGACAGCCTCACGCTCGTCGTACTGACCGGACAGCAGCGTACGAACCTCGAGAGCGTCGATATCCTCACGAAGCTTGGCCGTCTCACTCGTCGCCTCCGCCAGGGACTCTGCGTCATCGCCGTCAGCTGCGAACTCTAGCAGAACCTGGACGTCCTCGATGCGAGAACGCAGTCGCTCCAAGCGCTCGATCTCAGCCTGCAGGGCAGACAGCCTGGAGGTCACCCGCTGGGCGTTCTCCTGGTCATCCCACAGATCGGGGGCGGCCACCTCCTCCTCAAGGTCCGCGATCTCGGCCTTCTTGGCCTCGGGGTCGAGAACGTTCTCAATCGAGGAAAGGGATGCGCCAAGCTCCTCGACGGTCTGCTGAAGGTCTACCAATGCCACGTCGACCAACTCTACAGGGACACGACGACAACTCCGCCGTGACGACGCCGACCCGGACGGTGTGCTCACGCTCATGACTCGCTACAGTGTGCCTCCGGGGCGTATAGCTCAGTTGGTCAGAGCGCCTGCCTTACACGCTGGAGGTCGCCGGTTCGAGCCCGGCTGCGCCCACCTCTCCATCACACGCACCCTCAAATCTTGTATTTAAATAGTACTTTTCGGCATGAGAGAACTGGTCGTTGCATACTTATTTGTCTGCGCTGTGACGGGCGGTGCCATTCAGGTATGGCGAATATCACTACCATCGATTGATGAGGAGTCTGCATGACCGAGCCAAACCCTCCGCAGCGCTCTGACGGTTCTGGCACCGCAGAGTGGCCCAGCGAGAGCCGTACGCACGCCGAACGCGACCGCTACGGTCAGCTCTCGACGGGAAAACCCCTATCAGAATCCCGACCCATACGCGGGATTCACCAACCCGGTAAATGACGATCACCGACGTCCCCACGTGAGCTTCGGACGGGCCGTCAAGCTGTTCTTCAAGAACTACGCCGTCTTCAATGGTCGAGCCTCGCGCTCCGAGTACTGGTGGGTCATCCTCTTCTCATCGCTGGTCGGGATGGTTTTTGGGGGTCCTCAACGTCGCCGCGGGAGGATCTCCCGACGACCCGTCGACGGTCTACACAGTGCTGAACACCATCTGGTCCCTGGGCACCCTCATCCCCGGGCTCTCGATTGCCGTGCGCCGCCTGCACGACACCCATCGCTCCGGGTGGTGGCTGCTCCTCTTCATCTTCCCAGTCATTGGTTGGATCTGGTTGCTGGTCTACTTCATCTAGGATACCGACGAAAATGCGTGGCAGACCAACGACAAGGAGCCACTGCCCGCCACTGAGTGACGCGTCAGTTGCCAAACATCAAGAGGAGGGGTCCGAACCACGTCGTTCGGACCCCTCTTGCGTGCCCCACCCATCATGCCTCAGCTTGCAGATTCGCGACGACGTCGTCGAGATCGTCAGGACGCACGAGCACGTCTCGAGGCTTCGAGCCCTCCGACGGCCCGACGACATTGCGAGTCTCCAAGATGTCCATGAGACGACCGGCCTTGGCGAATCCCACGCGCAGCTTGCGCTGCAACATCGACGTCGATCCCAGCTGCAACTCAACGACGAGCTTGGCCGCCTCGAGCACGAGCTCCATGTCGTCACCAATGTCCTCGGCAACCTTCTTCTCGGCGGTGGGGGCGGCGACGTCCTCGCGGTAATGGGCCTCCATCTGGGACTTCACGTGAGCGGCGACCTGGTGGATCTCGGAGTCCGACACCCAGGACCCCTGAACGCGCAGGGGTTTGGAGGCTCCCATCGGTAGGAAGAGTCCGTCGCCCTGACCGACGAGCTTCTCGGCACCCGGCTGGTCAAGGATGACTCGAGAATCCGTCATCGAGGAGGTCGCGAAGGCCAGCCGCGATGGGATGTTTGCCTTGATGAGGCCAGTGCAGACGTCGGTCGACGGCCGCTGGGTGGCCAGTACCAGGTGGATGCCGGCAGCTCGGGCCAGCTGGGTGATGCGGACGATGGAGTCCTCGACGTCACGCGGGGCCACCAGCATGAGGTCAGCCAACTCATCGACGACGACCAACAGATATGGGTAAGGGGCCAGCACCCGCTCGGAACCGGGCGGAAGAGTGACCTCTCCCGCCAGCACAGCCTTGTTGAAGTCCTTGACATGGCGGAAGCCGAAGGCGGCCAGGTCGTCGTAACGCTGGTCCATCTCGCGGACCACCCACTGCAAGGCCTCGGCAGCCTTCTTGGCGCTGGTGATGATGGGGGTGACCAGGTGAGGAATCCCCTCGTATTGGGTCAACTCCACTCGTTTGGGGTCGACGAGCATCATGCGGACCTCGTCGGGGGTCGCTCGCATCATCACAGACGTGATGAGGGAGTTGACAAAGCTTGACTTACCGGAACCCGTCGCACCGGCCACCAAGAGGTGCGGCATCTTCGCGACATTAGCGATGACGAACCCGCCCTCGACGTCCTTGCCCAGGCCGACGACCAACGGGCTGTGGTCATTGCGAGCCTTCGAGGAGCGCAGCACGTCGCCCAAGGAGACGATTTCCTTGTCGCGGTTGGGTATCTCGATGCCGATGGCCGACTTGCCGGGGATGGGCGACAGAATGCGAACGTCCGGGGATGCCACCGCATAGGCAATGTTCTTGCTCAGTGCGGTGACCTTCTCGACCTTGACGGCTGCTCCGAGCTCGACCTCGTAACGGGTCACCGTCGGGCCGCGGGAGTAGCCAGTCACCTGGGCGTCGATCCCGAACTCGTCGAAGACCGACGACAACTTGGAGACGACAGCGTCAGAGGCCTCCGTGCGAGCCTGCGGGACCGATCCCGGATGGAGCAGCTCAGAGGCCGGCAGGGTGTAGGCGATGTCACCGGAGAGCTGCAATTGCTCGACGCGAGCTGGCATCGGTTCATGGGCCGGGGGCTCGAGGTCCGTATGTTCGTGAACGGTGAATCCCTGCGGCAACCCGGCAGCCGTGCGTTCCTTGGCAGGTTCGTCGTCCTCAGTCGGAAGGTCGAGCGGCAAGGAATCCCCGGCCACGTCGGAAGGGGGCTCATCGACGATTTCGGCGTCAAAGATCGCGTCAAGACTCTCATCGGTGCGCTCGGAGCTGCTCTTACGCTTCCTGGAACGACGACCTTTGACAGGGGGCATCTCCTGTGTGGCGATCTCGTCAGGATTGTGGTCAACGAGGGTATCTGTCACCAGAGGAGTGTCGTAGGCCCGGCGAGACTCGATCTCACGAGGCTTGGCCACCGCGCGACGAGAGGCGTTACGCACCTGTGCGGCCCCGTCGACGAGGGGGCGCCCCACGATGAGGAGCACACCCAGGACCGTCACGAGGATGAGCAGAGGCAAGGCGACCCACTTCGTCAGCAGGTCAGCCAGCAGACTCGAGGAGATGTAACCAAGCATGCCGCCGGCGGCGCGGACCGCCTCAGGACGATCCGGGCGGGGAAGGCCGTGGGCAATGTTGACGACGCCGAGCAGGCCGAGGAAGAAACACACCCAGCCCATTACCTGGCGTCCACCCGTGCCGTTAGTCGCCGGGTGACGCAGGGTGTGCCACATCATGGCCAGCCCGAGCAGTGGCAGGGCGTAGGACAGCGACCCGAAGATCGTCGCCACACCCATTCGCAAGCCGTTGCCGAAGCCACCGGGCAGACCGAACCAGAATCCTGCGGCTGCCAGGGCCGACAGCAACAGCAGCATGAGCCCGGTACCGTCGTGGGTCACCTCAGGCTCCGCGGGGCGTCCACCGATACCGCGGACCATGGTTCCCAGTCCGCGAGCAATACCCGACCAGGTTGCCGACAGCGCTCGGGCCACCGGATTCGTGGAAGTGGGTGCACTCGGTGGCGTCGACCTGCTCCTCGAGCTGGTCGACGTTTTCTTGTTGCTTCCGTTCGAGCGTGTGCCCGAGCCACGTGACGATTTCTTCGCCGTCGTATTTCGGGACCGCGCTGGGGAAGACGCACGGGTCGCCATGTCATTGACGTTATCAACCATGGCCACCAGCAGCCGACAGGCCAGGCGGAGAGCCAGATGATTGATCAGCGAGTGCCATCGCTCGAACGCGATGTGAATGCCGTGGTCATCTCAGGAATGGAAGTGGGTCCAGCCTCGCTCACGCTGCCACGGCTGGCCGTCGACGAGAACCGTGGGGTCGGCGACCTGGTCGGGCGGAAGGACCCGCCCGATGACCGTCCATCCCTCCGGAACGGTGCCGGGAGCAAAGGTTGCCGCCAAGGCATGGTCCTCCCCTCCGGCCAGCACCCAGTCGAGCGGGTCCATCCCGGTGGCCATGCCGACGGTCCGCACTGATTCCTCGATGTCGATAACCGAGGTGTTGACGTCGATGGCGAATCCGGATTCCTCTGCGATGTGGCCCAGATCGGCCAACAAGCCGTCCGAGAGGTCAATCATCGCGTGGGCGCCTGCCTGGGCCGCCACCCGTCCCTGCCCGTAAGGGACCTCAGGACAACGTTGGGCCGAGACCGCTGCACGCGGTGACCGGAATCCTCGACCGAGCAGCACGAGTCCAGCAGCAGCCAGGCCAAGCTGGCCGACGACTGCCACCTCGTCTCCGGGCACGGCACCGTCACGACGGACCGGAGCCATCCCAGCTGTCTGGCCTATCACGGTGACCGCAATGCTGATGACAGGTCCAGCGGTGGTGTCACCTCCCACGACGCTCACCCCGGCCTGCTCGGCCTCGGCAGCCATTCCTGCCATGAACTCCCGGGCCCAGGCCGCAGGCAGATCTCCCGGCGCGGAGAATCCGACGACGAGGGCGACCGGGACAGCGCCCATCGCCTCGATGTCGGAGACATTGACGGCGACGGCTTTCCGACCGACATCGGTCGCCGTCGACCATCTGCGACGGAAATGCACCTCTTCGACGAGGACATCGGTCGAGACGACGGCAGATCCGTCAACCTGGAAGACGGCACCGTCGTCCCCCGGCCCCAGGGTGACGGCCTGGCTCATGGGCAGATCCCTGACGATGGAGGAAATGAGCGGGAACTCCCCCACCTGGGAAATGGTCGTCGTGCTGGCCATTGGATCTCCTTGGTACCGGACTGGGGTGGTCGAGAACACGCTAGCGTGAGTGCGTGCCCATCCATCATGCAACCCGGTGCGCAACCATGCTGGCTGTCTGTCTGTTGGTCAGCACGGCAGCGTGTTCGAACGAGGAACCCATCACCCATCCGTCTCCCCGCGGTTCAGCCGCTGCCGGATGTCGGGCCGTGATGGCCGATCTACCGCAGACGGTTGCCGGAGCGAGCCTCGAGGATCATGACGGGACGGTGGCGACCTGGGGTGATCCCCGCATCGTGCTGCGCTGTGGGGTGGACAAACCCGCCAGGCTCGAACCAACGTCGCGATGTGACGTCATCAACGACGTGGGCTGGTTCGCCGAGCAGATCGAGGACGGCTGGCGCTTCACGACCATCGGGAGGGCTGGCAACGTCGAGGTGACCGTTCCTGCCAGGTACGCCCCGGAGGCCGATGCCTTGGTCGATCTGTCGGCCGCCGTCAAGAAGATGCCAGTGGTGCAGCCCTGTCAGTGAGGGCTCAGATCAGCGCAGTCCCAGCGGACGTTCCAGGGCAAGCTCGATGAGTTCGCTGACAATCTGGGCATACGTCATGCCACTGGCCTGCCACATCAGCGGGAACCCCGAGCTGCGGGTGAATCCCGGCATAGTGTTGGGCTCGTTGACGTAGACGGTGCCGTCAGGAGCCACGAAGGTGTCGATGCGGGCGAGTCCTTCACAGCCAAGCACCCGGAACGCCTTGATCGCGACCTTCTGGACCCGGTTGCGGATCTCGTCATCGAGCTTGGCTCGGGCCTGTACGGAGGCCTTCTGCTCCCCGCTGAGGTACTTGGCCTCGAAGTCATAGAAACCATCCGGGTCATGGACGACGATCTCGCCAGGCACGGAAGCTCGAGGGGCGGCACCATGGTGACCGTCGAGGACGGAGCACTCGATCTCGCGGCCTCGGATCCCCTGCTCGATGAGGACCTTGTTGTCATGCTCGCGAGCCACCTCGACGGCGGCTTCCAGCCTGTCGGGGCTCATCACCTTGGAGATGCCGATTGACGATCCGCCCCGCGCTGGCTTGACGAACAACGGATACTCCAAGCGGGAAGCGGCCTTGAGGACGGCATTGCGGTCCTCTCGCCACTCATGGTCACGGACGACGACATAGGGACCCACGAGAACCCCGGCCTCGGCCAGGATCATCTTGGTGAGGTGCTTGTCCATGCAGTTGGCACTTGCCGCGACACCGCACCCGACATAGCGCACGCCGGCCATCTCCAGCAGGCCCTGGATGGTCCCGTCCTCGCCGAAAGGACCATGGAGTACCGGGAAGACCACCTGAACGAGATCGGCGTTGCCCTCGGTGTCAACGATGCAGGTACCCTCCGGCATCTGCTTGACCGACACCAAGGAACGATCCCCCACCTCCACGACGGGAAGCTGGCCGGTGCTGGGCAGGCCAAGGATCTCGTCAACCCCGTATCGCACCCAGACACCATCGGGGGTGATGCCCACACCGGAGACATCGAATCGTTCACGGTCAATCGCAGCTACCACGTTCGCCGCTGACAGGCAGGAGATCGAATGCTCCGAACTCATCCCACCGAAGATGACGGCAACGTGGGTGCGATTCATGTGAGGTCCTTTCGCTATGACGGCACCCCACCCTACCGAGGCATCACGTCACCGAGGGTCGACGACTGGCCGCGCAGGAGCAACCGACTTGGGAACCCGTCTCCCCTTGCGCATGTCGTAACGGTCCGGCGGCGGGAGCTCTCCGCGAGCACGGGCAACCTGAGCGTCGATGGCATCCATGATGCGATTGGTGGCCTCGCGGACCGACGCGCGGTCGTGATGGCCATGGAGGTCCGACAGTTCGACCTCGGTCCCGCAGTACAGCTTCATGGTCTTGCGCGGCCACAGTTTGGGGAAGGTCATCTCCTTGTATCCCATGACCTCCTGGGGTCCCCATTGCCCCACGGGGATGACGGGTACACCGGTCTCCAGGGCCAGGCGTGCGGCCCCTGTTCGTCCGGTCATCGGCCAGTGCAGGGGATCCGCGGTGATCGTGCCTTCCGGGTACATGACCACCGTCATGCCCTTGTCCAAGGCAGTCTTGGCGTCGTCGAGGACCTTGGCCGGATTCGGACCCTTCCGGTCCACCGAGATCTGACCACTGGCCGAGGCCACCCATCCGACGATCGGCACCGAGAACAGCTCCTTCTTGGCCAACCAGTGCGGCCAACGACCATTGGCCACCAAGAAGGACCCCAGCACGATGGGATCGTAGTTGGAGACGTGGTTGCTCACGACCAGGGCCGGCCCTGGTCCGGGCAGATTCTCACCACCGTGGTGGTCGAACCGCGTCAAGGTACGAGCCAGCGGGTACAGCGTCCCCACACCCATCCGGAAGATGAGACCAGGGGTGTCGGCTGGATTGGTCACGGCGGGCAGCGCCACGGTGTCCCTCCTGAGTGATGTGGATCAACCCACCCTATCGGCTCCCTGGTACTGTCATCGGTGATCGATGGGTGGGTTGATCAACGGGTCAGGCCGTTGTCGGCATAAAGGATGACCGACGAGCCTCGTAAGCTGCGATGTCGTCGGCGTACTCGAGGGTCTCGCCAATGGCATCCAGGCCTGCAAGCAGACGCTGACGGGTGGCGTCGTCGATCTCGAACGGGTGGGACGTACCGTCAGGTAGGCTGATGGTCTTGTCTTCGAGGGAGACGGTGAGCTTCTCGCCGGGGTTGTGCTCGGCGAAGTCCCACAGCTTCTCGACGACCTCGGGGTCCACCTGGGCGAGCAGCAGTCCGTTGTTTCCGGAGTTGTTGCGGAAGATGTCGGCGAACCGCGATCCGACGACGACCTTGAACCCGTAGTTCTGCAGTGCCCACACCGCGTGCTCACGGGAGGATCCGATACCGAAGTCGGGCCCCACGATGAGGATCGAGCCGGTGCTCCACGGCTCCTTGTTGAGCACGAAGTCCGGTTCGGAGCGCCAGGAGGAGAACAGACCGTCCTCGAAACCGGTTCGGGTGATCCGCTTGAGGTAGCTCGCGGGAATGATCTGGTCGGTGTCGACGTTGGCCCGTCGCAGCGGGACAGGAACTCCGGTGTGCGTGGTGAAAGCGTCCATCTCAGGCCTCCTGGGAAACGGGTGGCAGATCGGCGGGACTGGAGAGCCGTCCGGTGACGGCGGTGGCGGCGACGACGGCCGGGGAGACGAGGTGGGTTCGTCCCCCCTTGCCCTGACGCCCCTCGAAGTTTCGGTTCGAGGTCGACGCCGAGCGCTCCCCCGGTGACAGCTGGTCAGGGTTCATGCCCAGGCACATGGAACATCCGGCTCCGCGCCATTCAGCTCCGGCCTGGGTGAAGACCTCGTCCAGACCCTCCTCCATGGCCTGCAGCCGTACCCGCGCCGAACCGGGAACGACGAGCATCCGGGTGCCCTCGGCGATGTGACGCCCCTTGATGACCTCGGCGGCCAGCCGGAGATCCTCGATGCGACCGTTGGTGCACGATCCCAGGAAGACGGTGTCAATGGGGATGTCGCGCATCTTGGTACCTGGTGTGAGGTCCATGTACTCCAGGGCGCGAGCAGCGGCGCTACGAGCCACCTCATCCTCGAAATCCTCGGCGGCAGGGACGACCCCGCCCAGCGGGACCCCCTGGCCGGGGTTCGTCCCCCACGTCACGAAGGGGGTGAGCTTGGATGCGTCGAGGCGGATCTCGGCGTCAAAGGTGGCGTCGTCGTCAGTACGCAGGGTGCGCCAATACTTGACGGCCTCGTCCCACTGCTCGCCCTTGGGTGCATGCGGACGGTCCTTGAGGTAGGCGAAGGTGGTCTCGTCGGGGGCGACCATGCCGGCGCGGGCTCCCCACTCGATCGACATGTTGCAGATCGTCATGCGGCCCTCCATCGACATCTTCTCGATGGCCTCACCGCGATACTCGACCATGTGGCCCTGGCCACCGCCGGTGCCGGTCTTGGAGATGAGGGCCAGGATGAGGTCCTTCGGGGTGACGCCTTCCGGCAGCTCCCCGTCAACCGTCACCGCCATGGTCCTGGGCTTGACCTGCGGCAGGGTCTGGGTCGCCAACACGTGCTCGACCTCGCTGGTGCCGATGCCAAAGGCTAGAGCACCCAAGGCACCATGGGTCGAGGTGTGGGAGTCACCACACACAATCGTCATACCCGGCTGGGTGAGCCCCAGCTGGGGGCCAATGATGTGTACCACTCCCTGGTCCGCGTCACCCAGAGGATGCAGCGGCACCCCGAACTCAGGAGCGTTCTCACGCAACGCCTCGACCTGTGCCCGCGAGATCGGGTCGGCGATGGGCTGGAGAATGTCGAGGGTGGGGATGTTGTGGTCCTCGGTCGCAATCGTCAGATCCGGGCGACGAACCTTGCGTCCCGCCAACCGCAGTCCGTCGAAGGCCTGGGGACTGGTCACCTCGTGCACAAGGTGGAGGTCGATGTAGAGAAGGTCGCGCTCCCCGTCCTGTCCGTGCCTGACAACGTGGGCGTCCCAGAGCTTCTCGCTCAGCGTTCTCCCCATCGCGTCTTCCCTTTCGCTGGTCGTTCGTCACCGATGTTGTGTGGCATGTCATCAGCCCCCACCGGTTGGCGAGACCCATTCTGACTCGACGATCAGGATTTGGAACGCTAATATCGCCATATGGACGAATTAAGTGGTGTGGGCGTGCTCGACAAGGCCGCCCTCGTGTTGGCTGCCCTGGAGACGGGTCCGGCATCCTTGGCAGGACTGGTTCAGATGACCGGATTGGCCCGACCGACGGCCCATCGTCTGGCCCGCGCGCTGGAACACCATCGGTTCGTCAGTCGTGATCTGCAAGGCCGCTTCATTCTCGGCCCGAGGCTCTCAGAGCTCGCAGCGGCAGCCGGCGAGGATCGTCTCCTGGCTGCATCTGGACCGATCCTGGCCAGACTTCGAGACATCACCGGTGAATCCGCTCAGCTCTACCGTCGCCAGGCTGGCAGCCGCGTCTGCGCAGCC